>OHYU01001075.1_pt1 | contig 11363 bp, 9 predicted proteins | sample 1580331 | NCBI WGS metagenome assembly OHYU01 (sample SAMEA3882519, study PRJEB24775) | human gut metagenome | biome: human-associated habitat; feature: intestine environment; material: feces | place: Netherlands | collected 2009/2010
TGTACACCTGCGCAACGGTCAGGCCGTTGGCGCGTACCTTATCGCGGTCCACCTGCAGGATGATGGTGGAATCGCCCGCGCCCAGACCGTTGGTGGCGTTCTGGAAGCCCTCGGTGTTGTTCACGATGTCTACCACCTTCTCGGACAGGGCGGTCAGGGTCTCGGCATCGGTGCCGTAGATCTTGATGGTCAGGCCGGTGGACAGCTGACTGGTCAGGTCATCGGTCATGCCGTACTGCTTGACGGTGGCGGTGCAGTCCGCCACCCCTGCCACGGCTTCCTCCATGGCTTTGCAAGCGGCATCGATCTTGGAAGAGGAGAGATCCTCGTTGAGCTTGACGTTGATCTTATACTTGCCGTAGCCGTTGGCGGCGTTCAGCAGGTCAGTGATGGTGGAGGGCAGGCCGAGGTTGGAAACATCCATGCCCGCCACGGTGTTGTCGGGGGTAATGCCTACCTCCTCCACGCCGTCCACAGCCATCACAGCCTGCACCACCTTACCGGCCACATCGTAGGACTCCTCCTTCGAGAGGGTATCGGTGGTGGAAAGGGTGATCATGGCCTCGTTGCTGGTGCTGGTGGGCAGCAGCACGATGCCCATGGAGACCACCCGCCAGCAGCAGAACACCAGCAGCAGCACTGCGGCTGCCAGCGGTACAAAGCGATTTTTCAGCGCCTTTTCCAGACTGCGGCCGTAGGCGTTCTGGATCTTATCGAACCATGCCAGCTTTTTAGGCTGGGCGTTCTTCAGCACGGTAGCCGAGGCGGCGGGCACCACGGTCAGTGCCACGATGAGAGAAGCCATCAGGCAGTAGCCGATGCACAGGGACATGGGACCCATCAGGTTGCGGATGAGGCTGGCAGAGAACACTGCCGGCAGGAACACGCACACCGAGGTAAGGGTAGACGCCACAACGGACATACCCACCTGACGCGCACCCTGCACCGCAGCGCGGGCGGCGGGCACGCCGCGGCCGCGCAGACGGTAGATGTTCTCGATGACAACGACAGAGTTATCCACCAGCATACCGATGCCCAGCGACAGGCCGGCCAGCGTCATGACGTTCAGGTCAAGACCCGTGAAGTACATCAGCACCACGGCAAACAGCACCGACAGGGGGATACTGACACCGACCACCAGCGTAGGCTTGACGTCCTTCAGGAAGATGGCCAGCACGATGATGGCCAGCGCAGCGCCCACCAGCATACTGCTGATGATGCTGTTGACGATGATGGTGATGTAGTTGCCCTGGTTGGACAGGACGACGACGTGAAGGTCAGAATACTGGGTCTGCAGCTCCTTGAAGGCATTCAGGCAGCCGTCCGAGACGCTGCTGGCGCTGGAATTGGCGTTGCGGAAAATTTTCAGCACCACGGCCCGCTCCCCGTTCAGGCGGGTGTAGCTGGCCTCGGCGTTGTCGATGACGGCCACGTCGGCCACATCGGAGAGGCGGACATCGCCGAAGCCATCGACGTGGAGCAGAAGTGCGCCCTCGATGTCCGAAACGCTGTCGTACTCTTCGCCGACCTTCAGCAGCCAGGACTCGCCGCTCTTATCGGCGACATAGCCGGCAGGCATCGAGAAGTTCTGGGCGTAGATGAGCTGGGCGAGGGTCTTGATGTCCAGCTGCTTGGCCACATCGGCGCTGGCAAGGGCCTTTTCCTTGCTCTCCTCGTAGAGCTGCTTGGCGTCTTCCAGCTGGTTTTCGTAGTCCTTCAGCTTCTCCCGGGCCTCGGTGAACTGCATATAGGCGCTGAGCTGCTGGCTGGAATAGCTGCCCAGAGCGACGGAGAACTGGTTCATCAGGCCGGGGACATTGTCCATGGCTTTGATGACCTCGTCCAGAGTCTTATAAATGGTGCTCAGGCTGTTGGAGACTTCCAGCTCGTCGGCAAGGTCGGAGACGGTGCCGTCGCTGGTACCCAGACGGCCCTGCAGCTCCTGCAGAGCGGCGGTGAGCTTATCGGTGATGTCGCGCAGCTCGCCGACGATCTCGATGAGGGAGTCGATGTCCCGCATACCGGTCTGGTTGAACTGGTCCACGACCCGCTGCAGGCCGTCGCGGACGTCGATGAGGGCCTGCTGGATCTCCGGCTCATTGACCACGCCGATGAGCTGGTTGATGCTGCTCAGCAAAGCCTGCGCCTGGTCGCGCACGACGGTGACGGCGTCGGCCACCTCCGTACCCATCTCTGCCATGACCGTATCGGAGACGGTGTTGCCGAAGTTTTTCAGCTGTTTTTCATACTCGGCGCGGCCCTCGGCGATTTGCGCCTCCGCGGCGTCGAGCTGAGCGCGGGCGTCGGCCAGCTGGGTGTCGATGAGTTCCAGCAGGCGGGCGTTCACTTCGTCTATCTTATCCTGATTCAGCTGCACCTGCACCATCTTTTCGATGAGGCCGTTGGCCGACACACTGGAAACGCCGCTGGTGCGGCCCACATAAGGCACGAGGGTGTTATCCACAAAATCCGACAGATCGTAGACATCGCTGCCCTCCCGGCTGACAGCCACCGTCATAAAGGCGTTCATGTTCAGGCTGTACTCGATGATGGAGGGGGTCAGACAGGTGCTGGGCAGACCGGTCGCGGTCTGGTCCACCTTATTGGAGGTCTTGACCATCGCGCTGTTCATGTCGGTGCCTTCGGCGAATTTCATGAGCAGAAGGCTGTAGTTTTCTGCCGAGGTCGCCGTGATGCTCTCGACGCCGGACACTGTACCCAGCGCGTTCTCCATCACATCGGAGACTTCTGACTCCACACGCTCCGGGCTGGCACCGGGGTAGACGGTGACCACCATGAGGTATGGCGTGCTGATGTCGGGCAGAAGGTTCGTCTGCAGGTTCGTGATGGACACGAAGCCCAGCAGCAGGACCATGATGACCGCAACAAGGATGGTGAACGGCTTTTTGACACTGAATTTTTCCATGATTTCCTATCCATTTCTTTTTTATGCCGCCGCGCGGCAAAAGGTACGCCGCAGCCACGGCAGCACCCTCTGAACGCTTCTTATCATTCCTATTATACACGAGGGAATCTCCCTTGCAATAGTCCTGAAGTCAATCTTTAACAAAACTTTCCTTAAATCACCTTAGTTTAGGAAGTCAATGGGAATATCCCGGCTACTTTCTTGCCATATTTCGTGGAAATACGGGCCGGATTATGCTATACTAGAATGCAGAATGGAATTTTATCGCAATTTCAGGCACAGCGCCTATCCAGACTGCTCAAGGCCCATTTTCCGGGCTTATATACGTTCGATACGACCCCAAAGAGGAATGCTATGAAGAAAGTTATATCCGTCCGTTTCAAGGACAACGGCAAGACCTATTATTTTGACCCCGCAGACACCCCCATCAAGACCGGCGACTATGTTATCGTCGAAACGGCCCGGGGCGTGGAGTGCGGCGAAGTGGTGCAGGGCGTGAAGGAGATCGCCGACTCCGCTGTCCCCAAGGCCCTCAAGCCCATCACCCGGATGGCCGACAGCGTGGATGTGCGCCGGATGCGCCAGAACCGCGAGGATGAGAAGCGCGCCTACCACACCTGCCAGGAGTGCATTGCCCGCCACGGCCTGGAAATGAAGCTGGTGGAGGCCGAGTACACCCTTGACCGCTCCAAGATCATGTTCTACTTCACCGCCGACGGCCGGGTGGACTTCCGCGAACTGGTCAAGGATCTGGCCGGCATCTTCCACACCCGCATCGAGCTGCGCCAGATCGGCGTGCGCGACGAGAGCAAGATGATCGGCGGTCTGGGCATCTGCGGCCAGCCCTTCTGCTGCAGCCGCTTCCTCAAGGATTTCCAGCCCGTTTCCATCAAGATGGCCAAGGAGCAGGGCCTTTCCCTGAATCCCACCAAGATCAGCGGTGCCTGCGGCCGGTTGATGTGCTGCCTTTCCTACGAGGAAAACGCCTACGAGTACCTGAACAGCATCATGCCCATGGTGGGCAGCACCGTGCGCACCCCGGATGGTCTGGGCACCGTGCTGGAGGTGAACCCCATCTCCGGCTACCTGCGGGTGCGCTGCGGCACCGAAGCCCTGACCCCGCGCTACTATAAGGTGGGCGTGTGTGAGTATATCAGCGGCGGCAAACGGGCACCCCGCCGCCCCGACCCGGACGACGATTATTCCGGTGTGCGCAACCCCGCCCCGGTGGTGGCAGCCGCCGATGAAAAGGGCAATGTGGGCTGCGGCAAATGCCCCAAAAAAGAGAAATAATTCCCAGAAAAATAGTGGGATATCACGGCAGTTAGTATTACAAAACTAACCATTCTTCGTGATTTTCGCCAAAAAACTCTCTTAATTTTCCCGCAAAGTTAGGCCTTGCTTTTGTGCAACCCCACAAAAATAAAACTTTGGGCTTTTATGGTACACGGTTAGTCTTGCCTTTTCTTTTCCACTTTGTTAGAATGCAGACAAGGATGAATTCCGGGGAAGCCTGCTGGCACCGTGCGAGGGCAGACTTCTTCTTAAAGCTAGTGCACGGGTGATAAAAGGAGAGTTTTATTATGGCACACAAGGTTTCTGACGCATGTGTTGGCTGCGGCGCTTGCGAGGGCGCTTGCCCGGTTGGTGCAGTTGCCGTTGAGAACGGCGTTGCAGTTGTGAACGCAGACGCTTGCATCGATTGCGGCGCTTGCGAGGGCGCTTGCCCCACCGGTGCTATCACCGCTGAATAATTTTTAGCAGATAGCGCGCGAATAACGCATCAAAAGCAGCAGACCTGCCAGGCGGGTCTGCTGCTTTTCTTTCTTGCATAATTTTTTCATCTTTCGGGACACAATATTTTGTCGGAGGATTTCGGCTGGGCGTATGGAACATTCTACCGAGATTTTGTATAATAAAACAGAAGTATACTGCTCCGCCGTCCACCGGTTCGGCTCGGACGCGCTTTTGCTGGCCCGTTTCTGCGAGCCGCGGCGCAGCCAGAAGGCGGCAGACCTGTGCTCCGGCTGCGGCATCGTGAGCCTTGAGTGGCACGACCGGGGCCATCGCGGCCTCTGCGCTGCCGTGGAATTGCAGCCCGAAGCCAGTGCGCTCTTACAGGAGGCTGTGACCGCGCAGGGCATCGAGCACATCACCCCTTATCTCACCGACCTGCGCACCTTCCGGGAAGGGGAGGGCCAGTTCGATGTCTGCGCCTGCAACCCGCCCTACTTTACCGCCGGGCCGCAGAGCACCGACGCAGGCCGTGCCACGGCCCGCCACGAGACGGACTGCACCCTCGAGGATGTCTGCGCCTGTGGTTTCCGCCTGCTGAAGGACGGCGGAAAGCTTTCCCTCTGCCATCGGCCCGAGCGCCTGGCCGAGGTGCTGGCTGTGCTGCGGGCGCACCGCCTCGAGCCGAAGCGTCTGGCCTTTGTGAAGAATAAGCCTGACGCCGCGCCGTGGCTTTTTCTTGTGGAAGCCCAGAAAAACCGCCGCACCGGCCTGCGCATCGAACCAGATGTGCTCATCACCGCCGGGGCGGCGATGTACGGAGAAGTAAAATAACAACATCAGGGAGGTCAATCATGGCCGGTATTCTTTATATCGTGGCAACCCCCATCGGCAATCTGGACGACATGCCGCCCCGCGTGGCCGCCACCTTCGGCGCGGCGGACTTCGTGGCCGCCGAGGACACCCGCGTGACCATGCGGCTGCTGAACTATCTGGGCCTGAAAAAGCCGATGGTCAGCTACTACGAGCACGCATTGCAGAAGGGCGAGGGTATCCTGCGCCGCATTGAGGCGGACGAGAACTGCGCCCTCTGCTCTGACGCCGGAATGCCCTGCGTCTCTGACCCGGGCGAGGTCATCGTGCGGGACGCACTGGCCCGGGGCATCAAGGTAGTGCCGGTGCCGGCGGCTTCCGCCTGCGTCACAGCGCTGGCCGTGTCCGGGCAGGACACCTCCCGCTGGGTGTTCGAGGGCTTTCTGCCCGTGAACCGCAAGCAGAAAAAAGAGCGGCTGGCTGCGCTTTTGCAGGAAAAGCGCACCACCATCTTTTACGAAGCGCCCCACAAGCTGCGCACCACGCTGGACGATCTGACCAGCGCATTCGGTGCCGACCGCAGCATCACCCTGTGCCGGGAGCTGACCAAGCTCCATGAGGATATCTGGAAGACCACCCTCGGCGAGGCGGTGGAGCACTACAAAGCCAATGAGCCCCGGGGGGAATACGTGCTGGTGATGGCCGGTGCGCCGGAAACTGCCGACCCGGAGCAGGAGCTGACGCTGGAGCAGGCAGCGCAGCGGGCGCTGGAACTGACCGGGCAGGGCTTTGGCCCCACCGCAGCGGCCAAGGCGGCGGCGCAGGGCACGCCCTATTCCAAGAGCGAAGTGTACAAGCAGCTGCTGGTATTGCAACAGGGCCAGCAGGCAGCGGAATGATACGTAACTGGTAAACAGAGGAGGACCCTTTTTGTGACAAAGCTTCTGGTTTTGAGCGACAGCCACGGCGGACGCGCCGCCATTGAGCGTGTGCTGATAAAAGAGAGCAAAAACATCGATGCCCTGATCTTTCTGGGCGACGGCCTGCGGGATCTGGAACTGGCCCTGACGCTGTATCCCAAGCTGCGGGCCTACTCGGTGGCCGGCAACTGCGATTACGGCGCACTGGAACCCACCGATGGCCTTGCCGCCTTTGACGGCGTGGTGATCTTTTACACCCACGGTCATATGTACGGCGTAAAATACGATCTGGATACGCTGGCGGACGCCGCATCTGCCCGGGGTGCCGAGGTGGCGCTGTTCGGCCACACCCACATCCCCCATGCAGAGACCCGCAGCGGGGTGTTCCTGTTCAACCCCGGCTCCTGCGGCCGGTGCTACACCGGGCCGAACACCTACGGCATCCTGACGCTGGACGGAGGCAAAGTGACCGCCTATGAACACAAAGAGGTACCCAAACAATGAGCATCAATGAGGTGCGCTATCTGCCGGAATGCGGCAGCACCAACGCTTACGTGAAGGAGCATTTTGAGGAGTTCGGCCCGGTGGGCGCGGTGTATACCGAGAACCAGACTGCAGGCCGGGGCCGTCTGGGCCGCAGCTGGGTGAACGCCGAGGGCAAGGCCCTGTATTATACAGTTGCCATCCGGGAGCCGCTGGCCCAGCCTGCCACCCTGCCGCTGCTGGCCAGTCTGGCGGTGCGCCGCCAGCTGCAGCTGCGCTACGGCGTGGACTGCCAGATCAAATGGCCCAACGACCTGCTGCTCAACGGCAAAAAAGTCGTGGGCATCCTGTGCGAAAGCGTGAGCTACGGCTACCAGCAGCAGGGGCGCGGCATCCTGTGCGGCATCGGCATCAATCTGGCCCAGCCCCAGAGCTATTTTGACGCCGCCGACCTGCCCAACGGCACCTCGCTGGCGCTGCAGGGCGCAAAGGTGGATCTTTCCACCGACCCCGCATGGCTGGCCGAGGGCCTGACCGACTTTGGCTTTGACCGCAATCTGTACCAGTTTGCCCGGGACGGCTTTGCCCCTTTCCGGGAGGAATACAAGGCCGCCTGCGTCAATCTGGGCCGCCGGGTCACCTTTGACCTGCCGGACGGCAGGCAGGGGGCCGGTGAAGCCGTCGATGTGGACGAAGAGGGCCGTCTGGTGGTGCGCACCGACAGCGGCGAAGTGCATGTGTTCACCGGCGAAGTATCGGTGCACGGCATCTACGGCGCCGTGTAATATGCAAAAAGAGCCGCTGCTGCACGGATGATGTGCAGCAGCGGCTCTTATCGTTCGGCTTATCTTCTCCGCTTCATTCTGCGCCGCCGGTTCAGGTTGCGGGAACCGCCGCCGCATGCCAGCGTGACAACACTCAGCACGAGCAGGATGACCGCCAGTGCGGCCAACAGCAGCAGGGTGGACCGGCTGTCGGTGCGGAAGTCGGAGACGTACTCCTGATGGGTCACCAGATCCACCTGGCCTACCTCGCAGCCGTCCAGATACACCGTGGCGGTGCCCAGCTTCTGGCCGTTTTTCACGGTGGCCGACACGCTCTCGGGCAGGTCAAAGGAATAGCTCACCTTGTCGTCCGCGTGACCGTAGCCTCTGACCGGAGCAGCCGCATACAGTTCCACCTCCGGATGGGTGCGGCATTTGGTCAGGTCCACGGTGGTCACCACGGTCTGGGTGTCCACCAGCGGCCGGTCGGCAAAGCTGGCAAAGGCCCAGTCAAACAGTTCGTCGCACTCGCTGTACAGATGCTCGTTGCTGTCACTGCCCAGGATCACAAGGCCGTAGGTGTGGCCGTCCTTTTGGGCAAGGGCCACCGCACAGCGGCCTGCCAGGGTGGTAAAACCGCCCTTGACCCACTTGACAGAATCCTTATAATAAGCACCAGAGGCGTCCATCAGCGGGTTGGAGCTGCTGATGGTGCGCTGCTCGCTGTGGAAATTCGTCTGGCCCAGCGTATAGGTGGTGGAACCGGCCACCTGCGCAAAGGTCTCGTTGGCCGCGCAGGCCGCCGCGATCTTTGCCATGTCCTCTGCCGAGGCCACATTGCCGTAATCGTACAGGCCGTGGGCGCAGGTAAAGGTGGCACTGGTGCAGCCCAGCTCGGCGGCACGGGCGTTCATCTGCTGGATGAAGGCATTCAGGCTGCCACCCACGTCCCAGGCGATGACGCTGGCCGCGTCGTTGGCACTGGTGATGAGCAGGGCATTCAGCAGGTCGATGCGGCGCACCGTTTCCCCGATTCGCAGGCCCATGGTGGTGCCGTTGGCGTTCTGGATGTCCTTGAACTCCTGCGTCAGGTCGGTGGGCACCGTGACCTCACCGTTCAGGTCCTTGCCGCTTTCCAGCAGCAGCAGGGCCGTCATCATCTTGGTCAGGCTGGCTACATAGCGGGGCTGGTCGGCATTCTGGGTCAGCAGTGTCTTGCCGGTATCGGCATTGAACAGGTACACGGCCTCCGTCTCGCTGGCCGTCTGGATGGGCATGGGGTAAACGGCCAGACCCTGCAGCGCCGCGGCAGCTGCAAACACCAGTGTGAGCACCAGTGCTGCCGCCCGGCGGAAGAATGTGTTGTGCTCCATGATCGTACCCCCTTGACTTCTCGCCCCGGCCGACGGGCCGGAACGCAATTTTGTTCTCCTATAAAGAATACCATAAACGAACCAAAAGAGAAAGGTGGTTTTTCACAATGTTCCTGTCCTTTTGTGGAAAAAGTCCCCGCAACGAAGGCGCAGCCTTTGTGGCTCCCAGCGCTACCGTGCAGGGCGATGTGATCCTGAAGCCCGGCTCCACCGTATGGTATGGGGCCGTGCTGCGCGGCGACGACGGTACCCTGACCCTCGGCGAGAACAGCAACGTGCAGGACAATGCCGTGCTGCACTGCGACGTAGGCGGGGCCGTGACTCTGGGCCGCAGCGTCACCGTGGGCCACAGCGCCGTGGTACACGGCTGCACCGTGGGCGACGGCACCCTGATCGGGATGCACGCCACCCTGCTGAACCACTGCGTGGTGGGCAAAAACTGCATCATCGGGGCCGGTGCCCTGGTGCCGGAAGGCATGGTCATCCCGGACGGCTCGGTGGCCGTGGGCGTCCCTGCCCGGGTGATCAAACCCGTGACCGAGGCACAGATCGAAGCCAACCTGCGCAACGCAGAGCACTATGTGGAACATGGTAAAGTACACGCACGGGAACTGAAAATCACAGCAGATTGACCAATTTTTGCGGCATTGCAAGGATCATGTTGCATTCCAGTTGCACATCGCGTATGATAAAAGCAGGTAATATCTGCTTTATTTCTGAGAGGAGGATGTTTATGTCCTGTAAAATTTCCCGCCGCAGCTTCCTGAAAGTTTCCGGCTGCCTGATGCTCGGCTCTGCGGTATCCGGCCTGCTTTGCGGCGCAGGCGACCCTGCGGAGGGCGGCGCTGCCGTGCCCACGGTAGGCGGCCTGCGGGTGAATTACGTCCGTGCCTTTGCCAAGGATTACGGAAATAATTTCCGGCAGATGGAGATCCATCTGAATATAGAGAACACCAATTCCTCTGCGGCCTATTTCAATCAAGAAAACTTTGTTCCCATGCTCGGAAACAGCCGTTACGGCGGAGAGTTTACCTTTACCGGCCTGAACAAGTGGAACGGCTCCAGATATGTGCAGGACGTCCAGCTGAAAGCCGGGGAGACCCAGACCATCTCTTACAGCTGCAAGCTGCAGCCGGAGGATCTGAGCGCCGGTCTGCGGACCGTTGACCCTGCACCCTGGAGCCTCACACTGCTTTACGGCGGGCAGCGCCAGACCTTTACCGGCTACCTGCTTCCGGATCATTACAGCACCGAATACACCGCCGGGCCGGTGGAAAGCACCGTCCTGCCGGCGGTGGGCGGCATTGTGCTTTCCGGTTTCTGGAGCAGTGATTTTCTCACCCAGGTCCCTTCTTACAGTCTGCCGATCTACTTTACCATGCAGAACAGCAATGACACAGCCGCCCAGCTGCCGTTCCGTGGCGTTGCCGAAAACGGGGATGTTCTGGACAATTTCACCATCCGGATGGACGGCCAGCCGCGGAATCATTACCGGCTCTATGCCTGTACCCATACTTCCCGTTTCACTCCAGAGGAAAAAGGCCACCTTGAAACCCTCCAGCCGCAGGAGATCTGTTTTGCGGAAACCGGGATTTCGCTGACCAAAGACGAGTACAGCACCCTGTACACAACGGGGCATACGCTGGAGATCACCTTTTCCTACGGCGATGAGAGTGTGACCGTGCGCGGCAATACCCGAACCGGAATCTTTGAAGCAATCTGACGTATTTTCATTTAAAATTTCTGTTTTTTTGATTTTTTCACAGAAAGGTAATGACTTTTCCTGCAAAATCGGGTATACTAGGGCCTGTAAGGGACGCGGGGCCGCAACCGCCCCCTTACACATGATTCCTCCTCACACCAAAGCAATACCCCAAACAGAGAACCCCTCCGGTGTACCGCAAGCGCCGGAGGGGTTCTCTGTTTGTTTTTGTCTTTTTTATGCATGCGCCAGCCTTGCGGCAAATACGGTGAGTACGATCTTCGGGTTCACCTGTGCGCCCAGCCGCTGGATGGCAGCTTCGGCCAGCCGCAGGGTACGCTGGGCCTGCTGGCGCTGGTGTCCTCCTTCGTGTTCGAGGCGCCCCACCTGCCCCAGTCCGGTACCCAGTGGCTGATGATCGCCGGCCTTGCCGTCATCTGCACCGGCTTCGGCTTCACCCTCCAGCCTGTGGCACAGAGCCACACCACCGCCCAGCGTGCAGGCTTGTTCTGCGCTCTGAGCCCCGCCTGCGCCACCCTGCTGGGTGCCGCCGTGCTGCGGGAGCACATCAGCGTCATGGGAATGTGCGGCATCGCCCTGATCCTGCTGAGCCTGCTGGTACCGCAGCTGTGGCAGCTGGCGGAGAAG
>OHYU01001076.1_pt1 | contig 11351 bp, 5 predicted proteins | sample 1580331 | NCBI WGS metagenome assembly OHYU01 (sample SAMEA3882519, study PRJEB24775) | human gut metagenome | biome: human-associated habitat; feature: intestine environment; material: feces | place: Netherlands | collected 2009/2010
TCTTTTTGAAAGGTATTGGCTAGAGTCTCATAGAATGTATTAAGCGAAACATACTTATAACTATCTAATTTAATTAGTAAATACCAATAATGAGAAAGGTAATCTTTAAGTTTAATTTTTTTCTTTCTTAAATTGCTCATATTCTCTATCCATCGATGATTTTAAAAATTTTTCAAACTCTTTATCATTCATTTTATCTGTATCTATTCCTTTTTCAGCATAAACAAAATCCATAATAAGTTTAAATATTTCTTTCTTGTACAAATAAGGTATTGTATTTCTTTCTAACTTTTTCATACAACGTTTCATATTCACATTATACATATTGTTTCTCATTATACTCTTTTTTGGTCTAGATAACTCTAATTTGTAAATAGAATCTACTATTTTTTCATCTAATTCTGACATAAATCTATTTATTTCATCATCACAACTATGTCCTAATATCATTAATAATCTTTTCTGTACTTTCTTAAATTCTTCATCAGATAATTCTTTTCCTTTTGGCAAAGGAATTCTTTTAATTATTAGTGGTATCAAATTAAAAAAGCTAAAATACAACTGCATAACCACTAAATGCTCCTTTACCTTTGTATCGAGCCATAATTTGTGATTCATAATTTGATTCTCAAAGTCATGAAAAAAAATTTCAAATAAATTTGGATTAGAAAATATCTTTGCATATTGCATGACTCCATCGTATGGTATGGGTAATCCATATTTATCTAATATTTCATCAACCATATAATCAAACTTATTGTTATTATTTATATTTATTTCCTCTTTTATTAAATTTTGTTCTAAAAAATGCAATATTGTTTGCTCACTATTTATCCTTTTTTCTACGATAACACCTGCTATCCTTGTTCTTTCTTCCTTCTTTTTGAGAAATGTTGATGCAAAAAACGCAACAATTAATCCACAAACTAATGTATTGATAACTGTAAATATATTATCCCACATAAATTTAGGTATAGAATTTATAATTGCTTTCATCTATTTCTCCCTCCTATATTATATTTTATATAAAATATAAGCAATCATTTTACCAAATAGTAAAGCCATTCTTTTAATGGCCTTTTTAATTGAATATCCGTCTTAGAAATCCTAGTGCTATTTTGTCTACCATCATACTTAATAAGCGTTTCTCCTTGAATACCACTTACCAAATAAAACTGCATAACAATATTGGGAATCCCCTCTGGAACATATAGTAATTTCTGTATTGGCAGGTACATATTCTACTTTTCCAACTTCTTCATCAATACTATAACAGGTAAAATCATCATTCCAATTTACTTTAAAAGTTTTAAGCCATCTTACATTTTGACAAAATTTAGCAACAATTACTTCTGCCCCAGCTAAATCAATATCATAATCATCATAATTTTATTTTATATCCACTGATAAGTCTAAATCTGGATATTTTGAGTCCTTAAATAAAGTCCAAACTCTACCTATAAAATAGAAAATAAATAAAATTAATGTTGTTATTTCTTAAAGATTACTAATATTTCCCATATTCATAAAATTCAACTCCTCTTGTTCTTGATTGTACGCAAGGAACAGCACCACCAGTCGCATAAAATGCACCGCCTATAACACCAACTGCAACACTAGCCTAAAATTCAGAATATTTACAACTGCACTGCCTCATGAATATTTTTGTATCACCATTTTATTAAAAAAATCAATGCAAAATGTAAGCTCAAGACAATATAAGAATGCAGATTATTACCTTATGATGCATGATAATTAAAATTCAGGAAACTCTTAGTTATTTTAAACCAGCATTTTCCAAAGCCTTTTGTATATTTACTTCTTTAATTCTGCTAATAGTATATCTATTGTCTGCATAAAACGTTTTGCATGAGCTGCTGCTATTGAATTCTTATTAGAACTACAATGGTGTTTTAAATATGATTCCAATCCAGATTTTAAAATATTTAAAGCAGTTTTCGTCTGTTCACCTTTAAATTCAGAAGAATACATCATAGCTCTTATAATATCCTTTGTATTAAAAATTATATCATTCTTATCAGCGTTAGAAGACTGTTCAAATGTATTCAAGGTAACTTCTGCCATCTTATCACTAAAACAATCCAACCTATTATTTCTTATTTCCTCATATGCTTTATGTGGATCCTTGTTCATAAGTTCTATAAACCGGTTACGATTATTCTCAAATAACTGTAATTCCCCATTACTATACTTTTCAATAGTTTCATATACTTTCCACTGAATATCTGTGTAATCATTTTTGCTTTTTTCATCTATACCTACTCTATAGTGCCATGGTTCTTCATGTGATTGCAATAATTCATCTATCTTTCTTTCAACACCTAGCTGAACCTTACCCCAATCAATCTTTGGAATATTAATATGATATTTCTTAGCATCATTACTATTACACAATAGATATACATAATCATTTAAATCAAGCTTTCCTTCATATGCTAAGTTCAACAATTTAGGATAACCATCCAACATATCATCTTCTTCTAAGTTAAGAATGCTATTTGATTTTGCTTTTTCTAATGGTGAGGTTGCAGCATACCTTTGTTTCACATATGACATCTGGTAATTTATAACTTCTTTATCCCATTCACCGTCTATTATCCATGTTTTAATACCGTTTATCATGTAATTACTATTATAATATCCTGGATATAGTATAGAGATATTATTCTCAGTCAGAAGCATTCCGTATTCTTCATCTCTTTTAACTAAACCTGCTCTTGCAGAAAAAATAAATGCCATAAAAGAAAATAACCACTTATTTTGCTCAGGTATATTATACTCTACTAGCAGTTCATATACTCTTTCAAAATCCTGTAGCGCACATTTTAGACTTCTTATGTTATGCGGTCTCCCTTTTAACAAATTTTGAATACGTTTATTTTCATCATCTATCTCATGAAAACTACCTTTTGTACATTTTTCTACGAAATCATTTAATGATTTCCCATCCATTGTTTTTCCAGAAAAAATCACGATAATCTCATTTATATATTCTTCTAAAAAGGATTTATAGGAACCTGATTTGAATTTCATATCATTTATAACACTGTTGACAACAGAACGATATTCCAGGTGGTGTTGAACAGTTCTTTGAACTATTTTTTCCTTAATTTCATTATACTCTATATTATTCCCATCACCTTTTTGTATTTTATCTTCATTGGCTACAATAATTGTAGAAAATCCTAGATTCTCACAATAATCATTTATGCAGCCTAGCAAATCAGTTGTAGAAATACATGCACGCTCCAAATCATCAAATATTAAAATTACTTTCTTATCTCCAATTTTATTCTCTATTTTCACAAAATCTAGAACATTAATTGAAAATACTCCATCTACAATAGTTTTTATTGGGTCTGGCAAATATTCATTTACATTCTTAACTAATTTCTTTATAGTTCTTCCATATTTGCTTAATCCAGTAGCGATTTTTCCATTACTATCTTTACTTGCTATATATGTATATAACCATTTTTTCTGTACTCCTGCCTTCACTTCTTCTATTGACATAACTCCAAATAGACTTATACGCAAAAAAACATGTGTTTCCTCCAACCTTTTAATTAATTCTTCATTAAGTAAATAAGTTTTTCCACACCCCCATTCACCAGTAAGCATTAATGCTCCAACTGGATGTTCTATTTTGCAATAGTTTTCTAACTCTTCTAACGTATCCATAAAATATTTCCTTCTTTCAATATAATATTCATTCAAATCAATTAGGACTTACCACTAGATTACCATAAGATACTAACGTTATCCATTACTTCCATATTCTTGTTGCTACTACACCTTATACTTTTATATGAGAAAAAAACTATTAAATATGTGTAATTCTACTTTAAATAACATTAATTCTATACAAAGCAGTAAATATCAGTATATTCTTCTATTTTAATTGACATATAAAATAAACTTTGATAAACTATGACTGTTTTAAAAGTAAGTAATATTTATTATATTTGTGATTATAAATAACATTTAAGGAGGAAATAAGATGAAAAAAATCTCTTATTCAAAGATGGCAGACGTTGTTTCTGCTAAGAGAAAAGAAAAGAAGTTAACACAGGCTCAGCTTGCTGATATGACTGGTATCCATAGAGCAATGCTTAGTAGATTAGAAGGACAGGATTATATTCCTTCTATTGATCAGTTACAGTCATTAGCTGAAGTATTAGATTTTGAAGTAACAGACTTATTTGAAGAAGAAAAGAAAGAAACTAGTAAACCTGTAGTAGATAAGAAATACAATATTGCAGTAGCTGGTACTGGATATGTAGGTTTATCTATTGCAACTCTTCTTTCTCAGCATCACCATGTAACAGCTGTTGATATTATTCCTAGTAAAGTAGAACTCATCAACAATAAGAAGTCTCCTATTCAGGATGATTATATTGAAAAATATTTAGCTGAAAAAGAACTAGACTTAACTGCTACATTAGATGGTGAAGAAGCATATAAGAATGCTGATTATGTTGTTATTGCAGCACCTACTAACTATGATAGTAAAAAGAACTTCTTTGACTGTTCTGCAGTAGAAGCAGTTATTGAATTAGTATTAAAGGTAAATCCAGATGCTATTATGGTTATTAAGTCTACTATCCCTGTAGGCTATACAGCTTCTGTAAGAGCTAAATATAATACTAAGAATATTATCTTTAGCCCAGAGTTCTTACGTGAATCTAAGGCTTTATATGATAACCTATACCCTTCTAGAATTATTGTTTCTTGTGATGAAGATACTAGAGAAAAAGCTGAAGTATTTGCATCACTATTACAGCAGGGTGCTATTAAAGAAAACATTAATACTTTATTTATGGGATTCACTGAAGCTGAAGCTGTAAAATTATTTGCAAATACATACCTTGCACTTCGTGTTTCTTATTTCAATGAATTAGATACTTACGCAGAAATGAAAGGGTTAAATACTCAACAGATTATCAACGGTGTATGTCTTGATCCACGTATTGGAACACATTATAACAATCCATCCTTTGGCTATGGTGGATACTGTTTACCAAAGGATACGAAGCAGTTACTTGCCAACTATGCAGATGTTCCAGAAAATCTTATTGAAGCAATTGTTGAGTCAAATAGAACAAGGAAAGATTTTATCGCAGATCGTGTGTTAGAAATCGCTGGAGCATATGAAGCAAATGACGATTGGGATGAAAGTAAGGAAAAAGATGTTGTAGTTGGCGTATATCGACTTACCATGAAGAGTAATAGTGATAACTTCCGTCAGAGTTCTATTCAGGGTGTTATGAAGAGAATTAAGGCTAAGGGTGCTAAGGTTGTTATTTATGAACCAACACTTAAGGATGGAGATACTTTCTTTGGTTCTTTAGTTATTAATGACTTAAAGAAGTTCAAGAAAGAAAGTCAGGCTATTGTCGCTAATAGATATGATTCTTGTTTAGATGATGTAAAAGATAAGGTATACACTAGAGATATCTTTAAGAGAGACTAATATGGAGGATAAATGATATGAACCATATTGATTTAAAGAATAAAACTGTTTTAGTTACAGGTTCTGCTGGTTTTATTGGTAGTAACTTAGTATTGGAACTATTAAAGACACAATCCCCTATTCATATTATTGGTTTAGATAATATGAATGATTATTATGATGTAAGTATTAAAGAATGGCGTTTAGAAGAAATTGAAAAGTGTTTAAAGGAACATAGTGATTCTAGTTATGTGTTCTATAAAGATGATTTAGCAAATAAAGCAATTATTGATCATATCTTTGAAGAACATAAACCTGATATTGTAGTTAATTTAGGTGCTCAGGCTGGTGTACGTTATTCTATTAGTAATCCTGATGCTTATATTCAGTCTAATATGATTGGTTTCTATAATATTCTAGAAGCTTGTCGTCATTCATATGATAATGGTGCTAAGGGTGTTGAACACTTAGTATATGCTTCATCTTCATCAGTATATGGTACTAATAAGAAAGTACCATATAGTACAGAAGATAAGGTAGATAATCCTGTATCTTTATATGCAGCTACTAAGAAATCTAATGAATTAATGGCACACGCTTATAGTAAGTTATACAATATCCCTTCTACTGGTTTACGTTTCTTTACTGTTTATGGTCCAGCTGGAAGACCTGATATGGCTTATTTTGGATTTACTAATAAGTTACTTAAGGGAGATACTATTCAGATCTTTAACTATGGTAACTGTAAGAGAGACTTTACATATGTAGATGATATTGTAGAGGGTGTTAAACGTATTATGCAGGGAGCACCAGAGAAGAAGAATGGTGAAGATGGTTTACCTATTCCTCCTTATGCTGTATATAATATTGGTAATAGTAATCCTGAAAACTTGTTGGATTTTGTAACTATTCTACAGGAAGAATTAATTCGTGCTGAAGTGTTACCTGCTGATTATGATTTTGAAGCTCATAAGAAGTTAGTTCCTATGCAGCCAGGTGATGTACCTATTACTTATGCTGATACAAGTGCTTTAGAGAGAGATTATGGTTTTAAGCCTAATACTTCTTTAAGAGATGGTTTACGTAAGTTTGCAGAGTGGTATAAAGAGTTTTATAAGATTTAAATAAGTTAAAAGGCTTAGCTTCGGTTGTACCGGAGTTAAGCCTTTTTGCTTACATAAGTTATCTCAAAAAATCAATTGATATCCCCTCGTATCATATTATTATTCAGGTAATTTAGCCACTAAAGGTAACAAGTATATCATTATAACCATCACTCCTTCGATTATGCGTATTGATTCGCTTAAGTCATTGTGTTTTCTGATTATAGATTCAATTTCTTCATAGCAATCCAAAAATTGCTTAATTATATTCAATGGTTTAATATTCTGCTCATCAACATCTTCAAACAATTCATTTACAACATTATCAATCAAAATAATATCATTCCACAAGGCATTAATTTGATTTATTAGTTCTTCTGTATGTGTAGTCAAAGTACAAAGACATTTTTGATCAGCAGGCACTTGAAGAATTTGCTGGAATCTCTGAAGGTATGCCTTCATATCACCAAGCTTTTCCATGGCATTATTCCATATTCTTAACGACTTACTAGCATTTATTCTTTCCATAAGAACAGGTTCTATCTCACATGGAAACATAGATTTTGCAATTTGAGATTCTTCTACATCTAGTAATTTATAAGTTGGAATAGAAAAAACTGATGGAAACATTACACCATTAAAAGCTGGAACATAAGCTAATTCTAATGGTTGTGTTTCAAGATACCACCTATTACTAGATGGTAAACTACTGTCCTGAAAATAATGTCTAATAATCATTACAATTCTAGTATATTCATCTTCCAAAGTAATATCATCATTCATATTGTAATTAACAGTAATATAAACATGTTTATCTCCAGTAAGAAGTGTACCGTTTAATGCTTTAACTGCCTTTGAAAGATTATCTGAAAAATAATTAATTCCTTTGCGATATTTTTGTTTCGCATCATAAGCAATTCCCTGACCTTTTGGTTGATTGTCTAACATATAGCGCCACACATTAACCAAAATCATAATATTTTCAAGTTCGTGCTTTGAAAAATCTCCAGTCAGAGTACTATACTCAGAAAACAATAGATCATATTCTTTCTGAAAGCTCACAAGATTTTTAGACGCAGTATACAGATTAAACATTGCAATTTTTGGATTATCAATGGTATTAATATCTTTCTTATTAAGTCTTACACTAAAAACATCAAAAAATTGATTATAAAAATTATCCAATGATCTATATAAATCATTGTGACATTTCCTAAAATTGTCATATTTTTTCACAGAAAGTAATTGGCGCATTGGATAATACTCTGCATCAGGACTTTTATCATTACCTTCTGAATAGAGACAATATGGGTCAACAGCAAAATATGGAAGTAGATTTTCATTGAGTAGTTTTTCTTTAAATAATTCAATTAGATTAACAATCTTTTTACCTCGTTGTTCCGTATATCTACCTTTCTTATATATATCATTAAAGAGTTTAATTGTTTCTACTACCAGATTGTTCGTATTAATTCTTAATTCATCAAGTTTAGTTACATATTCCTGCCAAGAAGAGGGACGAAAACTATATTCAATTCTTATTCTAGCCCATCCATTCACCTCAGTCACCCAGGTCTCTAAACGTTTACTTTTATGAATATGTAATTTGTCATCTAATGCTTCAATCCCCAAATCACGAAGTAAATCAACACCTATCAATTCAATATCAATGTACTCTTTTTCTGGATATAGTTGTTTTAATATATCTAACATTTTAATTCTCCAATACTGATTAAAGTTTTGGATATTGTCTGATTCATTTACCTCTTTTAAAAGAGGTGGGATAAATTTACATGTTACTACATCATCTGTTACTGAAAAATTAAGCAATTGCATTTCATTGATAAGTCTCTTCACTAAAACATCTACAGCATCTAGGTAACTTTCTTGTAGTGCAGTATGTTCAGATAATCCACGTATTGCATCTGCTGATGATTGAAGATCACCCTTACATACACTTGTAACTATTTCAACCATTTCAAACGGAAGTATTACTTCTCTATTTCGCTTCGCCATCCAGAATAACGAATATCCAAAAGATTGACAATCAGAATCTGTATCAGGCAGAACAAGTGGTATCTTACTATTATTTATAAAATAATCAGTTGCTTGATAGTCTATATGGAGTGAAGTAAGTGATTTTTTTACATTATCAATGTCATTTTGAATATTAGTTTTATTTCTTTTAGGTAGTTCTTTTATATCATCTGCAATCATCTTATCTGGACCATAAATACCAGAAAGATCAACAGGCAACAAGCAGAGCCAACTTTTTCCATATTGAGCTACCAGAGACTCAAAAACCTTCATATTATTCTCTACATAACACTTTGCATCTAACCAAAGCATTGTCTTAATAGAATTTGCATATCCTACCCAATCACGGAACTCTATTTGAGACAATCTTTGTATATCCTTAATATCATATTGATTATTAGAGAAATAATCTAACAGAACCACTCGTATATTTTTCGATTCAATACAAGGCAATGCTTTAAATACAATTTCTTTTGAAGACGTATAAATCAAATTGCACAATACATCAAATATGATTTTTGCTCGTACTGGATGAAGTGCTTCAATAGTATTTTCATCTACCACTTTAATTAAATACTCGTCTTGTAAACGTCTAATAGCAGCATATATATTAGAACAATGAATTTCATTTTTTACATCCGTAATATTAATTGAACAGCCTAAACGCCCTACATAACACACAACCTGAAGCAATTCTAACCACTCATCAGAAATTCTTTCCTGTAATAATGCATCAATCTGTTCATGAAGACGTTGTGCTAAAACCTGATTATGAGTTATAAAATATGTAAATTCAATTAAAGGTCCTTCCCCACCAAATATTTCCCATGCTTCTTCAAAAGTTCTGTGTTCTTCATGAGGTTTTGTTTCCGTATAAGTATTATAAATTTGTTCAGCTTCTTCTTTTGTCAAAGTTAGTTCAACAATACCATACTTAATTTGTTTCCCATTAATTGGTGTCTGATTATAATCTTCGTCTCTAATAGAAATAAGAACAGGAATAGAAAGACCTCTAACTTGCAATTCTTGCAATAAAAATGCCCATAGTGTCTCACCTGGTTGAACATCAATATAAATAATAAGTGACTCATTATGCTTTCCTAAACCATCTAATGCAGAAACTAAATTCTGTGCTTGTCCTTCATTGGCAAGGGTACGTACACAAAATACACAGCCTTCTGGATATGTATCCATTAAATAACGATAGCAAAGTGTGCTTTTCCCTTGCCCAGAAACACCTTTAACGATTGCAACACCCTTAGTATCAATTACAGACTGAATTTCTTCCATCCAGTAATTTCTTTTAAAATCTAGATTATTACGAATATGTGAAGGATGTGCAGCAATACCTTGTGAGTATTCTTTTAGTAGATGAACATAATCATCATTCAATTTGAATTCATCTAAACGTACAAGAGACTTGTTGTATTCTTTGTAGAATCCATCTAATGATGCTATATTTGTGCCAATTTCATGGATTTTTTCTTCCCATAATTGTAGTGTTGTATATCCTTTACTTTTAGAAAGTACAGATATATGTTGAATTAGTAATTCTTTTGCGAGTGTAGGTGCAGACATAACTGGTACATAATCAGTGATTTGATTTTGAATATTTGAATCTAAATCATTAAGATTTACTTTTTCAAAATGCAATGAATCAATTAACCATATAGCATCTTCTTCACATAAACCGTGATCATCTACAAGTTTTTTCGTAATAGTTCTTTTGGTATTTGCATTTCCTTCTTGTATTTCTTGCAATTCAGTACCAAGAGAATTAAAGTAAACCACATTAACATTATTAAAAGATGGATATTGTTTATGCAAGCTACACATACGATTAAAGAATCCCTCACCACTTTGGGATGTTTTTGTACCAGCAAGACTAGATAATGTTAAACTAGCTGATATATTTTTAACTTGAACAGCCTCTATTACAACATTATTCTTTTTAATAACTAAATCTTCTACATCTTCTGGATAGTACTCATAACCATCTTTATCAGAAATTAATCTAGAAGCAATATATAATGTTTGAGAAGAGAATCCTTTCCATGCAGCTTGTGCGCCTTTATCAGATTTTTGAAATGAGTTCATTTTTACCTCCTGAAATATGCTATCTATTTCTTCTAATTTATTAATGATATGATTTATTTCACCAAGCATTCTCTTTAATTCTTCAGTTGTATACTTGATATCAGTGGCGTAAACAATATTGTTTCTCATTTTTAAGAATTCTCTCAATATATTGAATTCATTATTATCAATAAAATGATTTTCTGCTAAAAACTTAATAACTGAATTTGATGTATTTATTTGTGAAGTTATACTAATATCTTCAACTATGCCTTCTAGTTCTCTCCATTTCATGACAATTTCATACTCTAATACTTTAGAGTATTCCTCCGAAGAAGCATTATATTTTGATGTTCCAACACCAAAAATTTGTGTAGCAAAAGAATATAATACAAAAATAAAACCAATAAAAGCTACTATACATGAAATAAGTGAATATATATGCCCTATCCCATTGTGATCATATTTCCAAAATACTTTGCTTAATAAAAATATAAACACACCTAAAATCATATACAAAATTCCTAAGCGAAATAGAGTATAGTCACGGCGTTGTCTATTTTTATAATCAGTTAATAAAGGCTTTTTAATTTCACTATCAATACGGAGCAACTCACTTACACTTAAATCATCTAATGGTTTTGTACGAGCCACTAGAGCTT
>OHYU01001090.1_pt1 | contig 11228 bp, 9 predicted proteins | sample 1580331 | NCBI WGS metagenome assembly OHYU01 (sample SAMEA3882519, study PRJEB24775) | human gut metagenome | biome: human-associated habitat; feature: intestine environment; material: feces | place: Netherlands | collected 2009/2010
AACAGGGACTTTACAAATGTCAAATATGAAATTACACAACGCGTCGTACTGCCAGGATCGGACGGTAATTGGCATTGCTGATCTTGATACCAGTACGCTGTGTGCTGGCATGCACGATCAGCCCGCCGCCAATATACATAGCCACATGACCGTCATAACAGATCAGATCTCCCGGCTGTGTATTGCTGTAGTCCACACCGGTACCGCAGCTTCTCTGCTCATAGGAAGTACGGGGAATACTGTAACCGAAGTCACTGTATATGCGGAAGGTAAATCCGGAGCAGTCTGCACCATTGGTCAGGCTGGTGCCTCCCGCCACATAAGGGTTGCCTATGTACTGGCAGGCATATTTTGCCAGCCGCTTACCCATATCGCTGCCGGATGCATTTTCGATCACAGAAGTATAATTCGTGGTCGTATAGCTTCCGGTGGCTGCTGCGGTGTTGCCGCGCTGTGCCTGTGCCTGCAGCTGTTTTAACTGTTTCTGTTCCTGCTGCAGCAGTGCCTTGGCCACGGAAGCCTCCTGCCTTGCCTTTTTGATCTCCGCATCGTAATTGGCAGATTCCTGTTTCTTCTTCGCCAGCATGACATCCAACTCTGACTTCTGGCTTTCCAGATCTGCCTTATCCGCCTCCAGCTGGTCCTTATCGGCCTGCAATTGAGTCTTCTCTTCCTCTAACTGATTCCACAGTGCCAACACCTGCTCCTTAGTCTCTTCGTACTCCTGAAGCTTCTGACGGTCGTATTCGTAGACACTCTCCACGAAATCCATGCGGTTCAGCATTCCGCTTAAGCCGCCGCCCTGAAATAACAGGTTTACATAATTTTCGGAAGAATCATTTTCATACATCATGCGCATGCGTGTGATCATATCGTCATGTTGTTTCTCTTCCTGTGCCTTGGCAATATTGTACTCTTCCTGGGTCTGATCGATCTGTACCTGCTTGTCGGAAAGCTCCGTCTCCTTTGCGGCAATCTCATCCTCCTTCATACCGATACTGGTCATGGTGTTGATGATCTCCGCATTCAGGTCATCGATCTTCTCCTGCACCAGATCCTGCTCATCCTGCAAGGAATTGATCTGGCTGTTGATGTTATTCAGCTGGTTCTGATGATTGTTGATGCGGTTCTGCAGTTCGTTCATAGAAGGTGCCGCCTGCACCGTCTCCGCAGGGGATTCCCAGACAGAGCCGGTGGCAGTCAGCGTTACCGCTGCCAGAAGAAGAGCACTCACAAGTCTTCTCTTCACGTTATTCACTTTTCTGCCGGCGGTTGTTTTTTTCATAGGTCACTCCATCTATTGATGCCTACGGATTGTTCCGTGCTACGCACTCCCACGTCTCCGCTCCGCTTCGGTCCGTGCTAGACATGTGCCACTGGCACATAGCACCCTACCCAATATTCGCATATCGTGGGATTGGCATCATACATTACAGGTCGCAGTTATTTACAGTACGAGGGAACGGGATAACATCTCTGATGTTGCCCATTCCGGTGATATACATTACGCAACGCTCGAAGCCCAGTCCAAAGCCTGCATGGCGTGCAGAGCCGTAACGGCGCAGATCCAGATAGAACTGATAATCTTCCTTGTTCAGTCCCAGCTCTTCCATACGCTTCTCCAGGATCTCCAGGTTGTCCTCACGCTGGCTGCCGCCGATGATCTCGCCGATACCGGGTACGAGGCAGTCCATAGCTGCTACGGTCTTGCCGTCTTCGTTCAACTTCATATAGAACGCCTTGATCTCCTTCGGATAATCGGTTACGAATACCGGTCTCTTGAATTCTTTCTCCGTCAGGTATCTCTCATGCTCGGTCTGCAGATCACATCCCCAGAATACCTTGTAATCGAATTCATCGTTGTGCTTCTCCAGGATCTTGATCGCCTCAGTGTAGGTTACATGACCGAAATCAGAGTTTACCACATGCTGTAATCTCTCGATCAGTCCCTTATCTACGAACTGGTTGAAAAATGCCATCTCTTCGGGAGCATTTTCCAATACGTAACGAATGACATACTTTAACATGCTCTCTGCCAGGATCATATCATCCTTCAGATCCGCAAAACAGATCTCCGGCTCGATCATCCAGAACTCAGCCGCATGACGGGTGGTGTTGGAATTCTCCGCACGGAAGGTGGGACCGAAAGTATATACGTTCTTGAATGCAAAAGCATAGGTCTCTACATCCAGCTGTCCGCTTACGGTAAGATTTACCGGTTTGCCGAAGAAATCCTGTGTGTAATCTACTTTTCCGTCCTCGGTCTTAGGCACATTGTTCATGTCCAGAGTCGTTACCTGGAACATCTCACCGGCACCCTCACAGTCACTGCTGGTGATCAGAGGGGTATGCACATAGACAAAGCCTCTCTCCATGAAGAAGGTATGGATCGCATAAGCGATCAGGGATCTGACACGGAACACTGCCTGGAAAGTATTGGTACGTGCTCTTAAGTGAGAAATGGTACGCAGATACTCGAAGGAGTGTCTCTTTTTCTGTAAAGGATAATCTGCAGTAGAAGGTCCTTCCACGATCACTTCTGCTGCCTGCATCTCAAATGCCTGCTTTGCCTCGGGGGTAGCCACGATGGTACCGCGGATCACAACAGCTGCACCGACATTGATCTTGCAGATCTCCTGGAAATTTTCCAGTCCGTCGCCGTATACTACCTGTAACGGCTCAAAAAAAGTTCCGTCGTTGATCACCAGGAAACCGAAGTTCTTGGAGTCACGATTGTTCCTTACCCAGCCGCCTACGGTGATCTCCTTGCCGATATAGACGTCTTTTTCCCGATGAAGTTCTCTGATGTCTGTTAATTCCATAATCTTTCCTATCCGCACGCTGCGACGTGCTCTATCTGAACCGGCCCGCATCCTATTCGCCGGTCGCATACTGTTCGTATCAATAAAATTTAGTTGTTGGTGATCTGTGCATTTTCTACCAGATAATCCAACACCTTGTCGTAGAGGAAGTACTCTCTGTAATCTTCCCTGGAGGTCTCTCCGATATACTCCGAGGTGGTGTCATAACCGGCTGCTGTTGCGCGGTCCTGAAGCATCTGATCCAGTTCTTCGTCACTGATGTTCAGATTCTCTTTGTTCGCCACTGCCTGCAGGGCAATATCCTGCTTTGCGCTCTGCTCAGCATAGGTAGACAGGAAGGTTGCCAGATCCTGTCCATAATAATACTGGGTAAATGTGTCTGCGTCCACGCCGTAAGCAGATGCCATGGAGGTGATGCTGCTCTCTGCGGCATCGGAATATTTCTGTACCAGTGCTTCCGGTACGGAGGTAAAAGTGTTGTTTGCCATAAACGCATCCATCACCGCCTGCTGTACATTGGTCTCATAATTCTGCTGTGCATTCTCATTCAGATAATCATAAGCGTACTGACGGAGTTCTTCCTCGTTCGTCACACCATCGATACCGAAATTGCTGATGATTTCATCACTGAATTCCCCATCCTGTGCGGGCTGAATATAATTTACCGTTACCGTAAATACCACAGCCTGTCCTGCCAGATCGGAATTTCCATAGTTCTCCGGGAATGTAAGATCCAGATCCACAGTCTCGCCGGGCATCACGCCGATCAGGCCATCCTCGAAACCGGCAATGAAATTGCCGGAACCGATGGTCAGATCATATCCCTGGGCAGTACCGCCGTCAAATGCCACACCATCCTTTTTGCCTTCGTAATCGATGTTTACGGTGTCTCCGGTCTCCACGGCACGATCCATGATACCGCCGTTCTCCGCGGTAATATTTCCATAATATACATTATTGACCAGAGTGTCCCACTCGTCCTCATCTACTTCCACAGTGTCTACGGATACTGCCAGTCCCTTGTACTCGCCCAAGGTCACATATTTGTCCACATCCATATCCTTCAATGCGGTGCTTTCCGTTCCGGCGTCGGTCGCTGCACCAGTGCCATCTCCTGTATCCTTTGCTCCGCAGCCTGCCAGCATACATACACTTAAAATTGCTGCCAGAAGTCCTAATGTCTTTTTCTTCATTGTGTTACTTCCTATACCTTTCTATTACTGCCATTTGTGCATAAATGCATCATAGCACCGCCCATTATAGCACATCCTCCGGGCTATAACAAGGGTGACAATAACCGGCAGATCTGCTCTTTGATACGGATTTTCAACCTTCTGGCCACATAATAATCCCGGGTGATCTGGCGGCAGACTTCCAGGTCTTTTTGAAAGATATCCACCATTTCCTGTGCTCTTTTCTCATCGTAGATCACCGCATTTACTTCAAAATTCAACGCAAAGCTGCGGATATCCATGTTCGCCGTCCCATAGCAGAGCACCTTTCCATCCACGATCATGCCCTTACTGTGGAGAAAGCCGTTATTGTAAGTATAGCAGTTCGCTCCCGCCATGACCATATCGCCGATATAGGAATAGGTCGCCCAGTACACAAACGGGTGATCCGGCATACACGGGATCATGATATTTACTTCAATTCCGGATTTCACCGCGATCATCAGCGCATTCAGGATCGCCTCATCCGGGATAAAATACGGTGTCTGGATATAGATACTTTTTTGTGCCTTATTGATCAGGCGCAGATAATTGTCATGGATCTGCTGGGTCGTCTTATCCGGTCCACTGCTGATGATCTGCATATCACAGAAATCCCTCGTACCGGCTTCGATCCCCCGGAACAGTTCCGGGCGCAAAAACAGGTTCTCTCCTGCCGCATAATTCCAGTCTAAAATAAATCGCACCTGGAGCCCCAGTACCGCACTGCCGCAAATCCGCAGGTGGGTATCTCTCCAGTGTCCGAACTTTTCATCCAGATCAATATATTCCTTTCCGACATTAAATCCGCCCACGTAAGCCACTTTATTGTCAATGACCACAATTTTCCTGTGGTTGCGGTAATTGATACGAAGCTGAAGCCGCCGCAGGATCGCCGGGAAAAATTCCGCGGTCTGCACGCCCTTTTCGTTCAGCCATTTCCAGTAGCTGTGCCGCACAGACCGGCAGCCCATGGCATCAAACAGCACCCGGACCTCCACGCCCTGTGCCGCCTTCTCGATCAGAATATCCTTGATCTGATTGAATAATACGTCGTTTTTAATAATGTAGTATTGAATATGGATAAAATGCTCCGCATTCCGCAGATCTTCCATCAGTGCCCGGAACTTCTCATTGCCGTCGATGAAGATATCCACATCGTTGTCCTTCGTCAGCATGGCTTCTCCGGCCTCCAGATTATACATGACCAGATCCTCATATCCCCGGATACTGTCATCCATTTCCTGGACATCCCGGGATCTCAGCCGGTACTCCTGCTGTCTTATATCTTTGCTGATGTGATCCTCCACCTCTTTGATCCGGAACATTTTCCGCTTGTGCATATCCTGCCCCAGTAACAGATAGAACACGAATCCCAGTACCGGTATAAAATACAACAAAAGCAGCCATGCCCACACGCTCTTCGGATCCCGTCGCTGGAAAAACACGATCACGATGGCAAATAACATATTAAAAAATACCAGGTGGCTGCAGAAAAAATCTATTCCTGTCTTTACGATCTCAAATGCTTCACTCATAATACTGCCCCTTCAGATGAAAAACATCCCTTTTCCTCAATATATCATAATACAAACCTTCTTTCCAGCAAAAGAGACTGATAAATGCCGAAAAATCAACATTCTCAGTCTCTTCTATCTTTTGTATTCAAGCCGGCGGTCTCCCACCGTGATATTTTATCCCTCTGTGATGAGCGTTCTCTTTCTATCCCGATCACAGAATTCAATCACATAGGAACAATCCTGCAGATTTGCCTTCAGCTGTGCAGTACAGCCCTGATGTTCCCATACAAAGCAGATCCGGGATCCTTCACTGCTTACTTTGATCCGGCTTTCTTCCGAGAACGCCGGGCAGGAATTTCGGAATCGCAGCAACTCCAGTTGCTGCTTTACAATCGGCTTACTCAAACCACTGCATACCTGTGCTGTCGTCAGATTTGTCCGATTGATCTCCTTATGTCCTCCGGGACCTGCCATCTTCACCGCTTCGTAGTCGTTCTTTCCGGCGAACAGATCCAGATACCAGATCTGCGGTTTGCCCGGCATAAATATCTGCAAGGCTCTCGCAAGGAGCATCTTTCTCTCATCTTCGCCCAATGCGCTGAAATAAGTTGCATTCACCTGATAGTAAATGTTTTTCTGACCGTGAAGATCCTTCACATATCCCCCACGGGAGACAATAATGTCGATCAGTTTCTGAATCCGGTCCTCCGCCAGAATTCCTTTGAGATCCAACAGTGGAATTCCATCGTGACAGCCAAGCATGTTCACGGTTCTGATATTTTTATCGATCAGCTCCTGTGCCCATCCGGCCAAATGTTCTCCGTTCCCCGATTCCAGGGCATCTATAATGAGTCCCGGCAGGAAAAAGTCATAGGTGACGTATCCCTGCTCTGAGATTTTCTCATAAATCTTTTCACTATAGCATTCATGAATCTCCGGCAGAAGTTCCATACCGTACGGTTCCGCAATCTGTTTTATTTTGTCCAGCAGCTCCCAGGTGTCCGGCTGGTTCAAAAAATTCCGTTCTCCCGGAGTCTTCGGTGCATAAGCAAATGCATCCAGTCTTACAATTTTAGCACCATATCCCGCCAGTGTCTTTAACACTTCACGATAGTACTCCCATACTTTTGGCGACTGAATATTCAGATCCATCTGTCCGAGATAATACCGATGCTGCTCCATGTAATTCCAGACCGTTGTAACCTGTTCTTTTGTCAGCCTTCCTGCTTTTCGCTCCAGAACGATTTTCAGTAAAATGTCTGCCGGCTTTTTTCCTTCCGGGCAGCCCATGGATAGTTCCTGTGCAATAATTTCCGCCTGCATATATTGCAGATCGGCAGCTTTCATCAGTTCAGGAGCATTAACCTCAGGGTAGTTCACTTCCTGATAAAAAGTATTCCAGTAAGGGATCTCTCTTCCATCCGGAAAACGTACCATAAGAATGGGGAGTCCCGGCTTCCGGAAAAACATCTTTTTCAGATACTTTTCTTCCGGAAGGATATATCCCTGCTCCGTCATTTCTCCGCAGTCCTTCCAGAATTCATTCCAATTAATGAAGAAATCCTTGTACTCCGATTCTTCCCCTTTTGCAATGATATCCTGGAATTGCTTCGACAACACTGAAGCATGATTCAGGATAAAATCCAGCTTCAATTCAATCCCGAGCTTTTTTATTGCTTCCAATGTTTCGCCGGAAGCATACATCTTATTCAGAGAATAATCAATCACGGAAAAACCTCTGTCCAGATCCGTATGGTACAGACTGGGCAGAATATAGCAGGAAGAAAATGCTCCCTCTGCCTCTTCCGTTTTCAAAAAATCTACAACATCATCCAGGGTTCCGCCCAGACTATCCGGGTAGAGATTCAACATCGGTCCTATGTTCATAACATCTTTCCTTTTTATTTCTGAAGCTTTGGAACAAATTGCGCATATTCCTTCCGGTCTAACACTGTTCCGTCCCGGGTAACAATAAGTTTTGCCTTCTCAGCCTGCTTTTTCAGCATTTTTTGCTCAATATCCAGTACCATCATCGTAAATGGGTTGTCTATCCATTGATCGCGGTTTCTTTCCAGGCGGCACTGCAATGTCTCCCGGGGGGTACTGTCAAGGTAGATAGGGATATCCACACCGCTGTAGTATTCACTGTTGCTGTGTGTCCACTCCACCAACAGCACTTTTATTCCGGTGAAATCCTTCTCTTCATACCACAGTTCTGTCTCTTCGCGTCCCATATGTCTGACCCATAGCTTTTCTCCGCCGGCTTTAAACGCATGAACCAGTCTGTTTACTTCCTCAAAATTAATTTCCTTTTCCGTGCCAAGATAATTTTCCAGAGCCCTTCTGCCGTTTCTGAGATAAGACTCATACCATGGATATTTCCCGACATGTTTTTCATCCGCATCATTTCCGGCTTTTTGAAATTCCTGAATGATTGTACATCGTTCTTCTGTATAAGTCTGCTCTTTCAGCATTCCCACAATTGCATTTTCTCTGAAAATCTGTAGCCGCTCCGCATCATTGTACTTGGGAATTCTATGCGGATAAGCATCTCCGGACAAAATGTAGTTTTCTATTCCTTTTTCCTTCAGGAAGCAGGAAAGTAACAATGCCGTCACTGTTTTTCCGGATCCGGAGCCTCCGCTTACTGCAACGACTACTTTTTCGGAACGTGTCTGCTTCGCACAGTTTTCAATCATGGGGAGCAGCTTTTGCATCAGTTTTTCTGCCAACGCAGTATCATATATTTTCAGTAGCTCCTTTGATGACGGTTCTGCTTCACTTTCCATTATGGTTCCTTTTTCTATCATATCTGTTCCTTTATCGTCATTATTTTACTTTGTGGACTCCCGGTCGATCAGTTCTACCGGAAATACAACCTGGGATGGAACCTTTTCACTCTTTACTTTTTTCACAATCGCTTCTATGGCATATTCGCACATTTCCCGAACCGGCTGATGAATGGTCGTAATGGAAGGATACGTCAGTGTGGAAATCCAGGTATCATCGAATCCCACAATAGAGATATCCTCCGGAACACGTTTTCCCATTTTTTTGAATGCACGGATAATATTTGCAGCCATTACATCACTTGTTGCAAAAATTCCATCCAGATCCGAATTTTTTTTCAATAATTCCAAAATATTGTTGCCGAATTCTTCTGATAAGGGAGCCAACCTGTCTGTATAAACCACACGTCCACTGATTTTTTTATTCTCGCAACACTTCATAAATGCCTTTTCTCTGCTATATGCAGGGATATTTTCCTTGGTAGGCTGGTTAAAAATCGCGATATTTCTGCATCCGGCATCAAACAGCCGGTTAGCCGCCAAAATACCACCCTGATAGTTATCGCAAAGAACTGCCGGAATATTTTCCGCAATTTCTCTCTCAAAAGAGATCAGTGGACAATTGGAATCCAGACGTTCCATCGTCTCTCCGATATGGCTGCACACAACAATTCCAAGAACTCTGTGTGAATAGAGCAGATCAATATACTGTAATTCTTTTTCCCTGCTGTTCTCGGAAATACAGACCATTATTTTGTAGTTGTGTTTTGTTACATAGTGCTCCAGCCAGTGAAGGACCTTGCTAAAGTAAGGATGCTCTACAGATGGGAGAATCACCCCGATATAATCACTCTTCTGCCGGGATAAATTTCTCGCCATTTCGTTTGGCATATAGTTCAGCTTTTTCATGGCAGAATATACTTTTTCTCTCGTCTCTTCACTGATGTATCCACGATTATTCAATACTCTGGATACCGTTGTGTAGGTCACTCCTGCTTCTGCAGCTACATCTTTGATTGTTGGCATATTCCCTTCCCCTTATCTTACTTTTTTGCATCAGACAGTAACGGAAAGTCCGTCGTAAGTCAACAGGAACCCCTCCTGATCTACCAGTCTTTCATATTCCTGCGGAATCATACCGCACATATGAGAATAATGATTCAGATAATATTCCGTATCCGGTGTCACTGCATGCATTCTGCGGAGTCTCTCCCGCAGCTCTACATTTTCCCGAATTCCCATATGCGTGTCACCATCCAGTATACCTCTGCAGGTATCCATACTGACGACGTCAAATTTTATGTTCTGTTGTTCTATAAAATCCAGTGTTTCCTCCGACAAAGCCCCCGTATCATTTGCATACAATAAGATCGATCTTCCATCCTCGATCACAAAGATCAGAGCTTCCTCATCCAGCTTGTGATATGCCTTTAAAGGTGTAAACTTCAAATGACCTATCCGGAATGGTTCAAACTTTTGAATCCGGTGAAATCTCATCCTTGTCAGATCTACATGTGGATCCTTAGCTATTATCTCCATAATACCATCCCGAACCGCATCATTGCCATAAATTTCCATTACTTCTTTATCTTTTTTTGAATCACGGATGCCATTTCCCGCAGTCGGAAGCATATTTCTGTAGTATTCAGGTGATCGGAATGGGAATGGGTAAATACTAGGTGATTTACCTCCGATAAATCCACATGGCTGTTAATGCATTGTGAAAAGATATCCGGGGACAGGTCTATCATCACCTGATCTATCAGAGTACAGCTACGTGTCTTTACATTTTTTCCCAACAACATTCTTACCTTACGACATGCTTCACACTGGCAGAAAATACTGGGGAATCCTTCTGCTCCGCCTGTTCCGAGATATCTGATTTCCACTTTATCACCCCTTAATTCCGCTGGATGTCACAGATGCCACAAACTGCTTCTGGAATACCAGGAATAATATCATCGTAGGAATAACCATTAATGTAGAGAACGCAAAGACCTGTCCCCAATCAGTATAGGTGTCGGAAAACAATGATTTTAAAGCCAGCGGCAGTGTTCTGTAAGTACCGTCTCTGGTAACCAGTGTGGGCCACAGCAGATCGCTCCAGGAACGGATGAATGCCATGATCGCAACAGTGGTAATGATCGGCTTAGACAAAGGCATCATGATTTTGGTAAATATTTTCCAGTAGCTGGCTCCATCAATAATTGCAGCCTCCTGCAATTCCTTCGGCATTCCCTTAAAATGATTATAGTATAGATACATGTACATGGGATATGCGACACTGGGAATGGCCAGTCCTATATATGTATTTAACATTCCCAGTGAATTCACTGTCATAAAACGGTTAATGATAATGGACTCTGTAGGAATAATGCTCAATGCCACAATGGTGGATATAATGATTGCCTTTCCACGGAAATTAAGCATTCCCAGTGCATATCCGATCATTGCATTGATTGTGGTTGCCAGCAGGACAAAGATGATCGTTACTACAACGGAATTCTTGAAGAACTTGAAGAAATCCGCTTTCACAATAACATTGATATAGTTATCCAGTGACAGGTCTCCGTAAGGAATGAATGCTCTGATATTTGACATATCCGATTCGATCTGCGCATATGGTTTCAAAGAAGATACGAACAAAAATACGATCGGTCCGATGAAAATAGCTGCTATGAGCAAATATCCAAGATACATGCACAATTTCATAATGATTTTTTTCCTTTTTACATTGCAGTTCTCATTCCCTAGTCCTCCTTTGCAAACTTATTCTGCAGAATTGAAATAACCATTACCAGCATAAAGAATGTAACTGCGATTGCGGAAGAGTATCCTACCTGTCCATTTACGAATCCGGCTTTGTACAACTGGAATACTACGGTC
>OHYU01001094.1_pt1 | contig 11202 bp, 8 predicted proteins | sample 1580331 | NCBI WGS metagenome assembly OHYU01 (sample SAMEA3882519, study PRJEB24775) | human gut metagenome | biome: human-associated habitat; feature: intestine environment; material: feces | place: Netherlands | collected 2009/2010
GATATGAAAAAGAAATTTTTTACTAATTTATGGTTGACTTTTCATAGCTGGTCTCCTTTAAATTTCTCATTGATCTGTGAAATTCATGCTTCTTTGCCGCATCTTGCAAGCCTGATGCCTATTATTTATTTTTATTGACGATTCTGCTCTCGTAAGCTCCGGTCGCAATATCAATATAACGGACAAATAAAGAAACTTTGTTGTCCTCATTTAAGTTTTCCCATACAAATGAGGTGAACGCATCAATGTCGCCCTCGATTGCAACCGGTGCCGGCTCTCCCTCAAAACTTGGCAGCGGATTGCCATCTCCCATATAAGTATGGATAAAATGAGCCTCACCTGCTTTCGGATTCTCATAGGCAAATGTATAACGGTTACAGGAGGACGGATCCCCGTTGTTACTCTTTAAAATAGACATTGCGTAGTTGAATTTTCCGTTTTCAATGTGCATAATACCTGAGATTCTCGGTGTATAGTTTGGAGCATCCGGCTCAAATTCTCTTGTGCGCAGCGCCTGCTCAAAAGTCTGCTGTTTATCCATCAGTTCGTAAATTGTGTCAGTCTGGTCTCCGTTTGTCACGATCGTTTTATTGCCAAGCACACGGACAGGTGCATAGATAATCAGGCTCGGATCTGTCAGTTTGGAAGGATCAAAAGCCTGCGTGCGGATTCCCTCTCCATCCTCAACAAAAACACGGTTTCTGCTGTTCTCACTTCTGCCCATAATAAAATAAGCAGTGATGGCATGTTTTCCGTCTGCAGATTTTCCGATAATGATTCCTCTTCCAGGATAGGAATTGCCTGAAAGTTCATTTTTTAATGACATTTTCTCCATGATTTCCTCCTTCATGTGTGCGGTTTGCTGTTTTTCTTTATCTTATCATTTTGATCCTGTTTTTACAATTATTAGCGTCATGAATTTATTTACTTAATTTTATAAGTTTTATTAATATATTTATTTATAAAAATAACCGCCCAAACCTAATATATCCACCTTGTACTGGACTTCCAGTGAAAGGAGTACATATTACAAGTTAAGCGGTCATTTTACCAAATCCATCAAAATTGCTTCTGCCCTCTGTTTCCATGTATGTTCCCGCACAGCACTCTCATATCCCCGCTCTGCGATTTCCATACATTTCTCCGGTTTTTCCAAAAGCTTTTTCACCAGTTCAGGCAGTTCTTCACGCTTCTCCAGCGAATAGAAAACCAGTTCTTTTTTGTCCGTAAAATTCTCACGCAGATACCCGCTGTCATCGGTCAGCGAAAGTGTATGCTGCAGCATCGCCGTAAATACGCGGTCGTGCGTTCCATCTTTAAACCATGGCATGACATTCAAAGAAATCCTTGCATCTGCGATTGCCTCCGCGCAGGTCACAGAATCCACTTCCCTGCCGTTTTTTATAATGTAGTCATGGCTGCTACAGTCTAATTTCTCCCAGTTGGCGCCAAACACATGTACCGGGATTTTATGCTCCGCAAGACATTTTATGATCTCCCCGCGGAAATAACTCCGCATACAGATATCGATGAACACCATTCCTGCGATCGCCGCGCGAAGCTCCTCATCCGGCACTGCACCCAGTTCTTTTCTGATATGTGCCTCTAACATCCGGTCGATGGACACCTCCGGATGTGCTTTCATATCCTCCAGAATCTCATAATAAAATGTCCGGTATTCCGCACCCTGCCTGTCGATTTCCCGGTAAAGGTGTTCCACCGGTGTATAGTTCCCGGTAAATACGATGTCGTATTTCCGTTTCTGATACGGTATATTTTTATGTTTCTGTTTTTGCCCATGGCAGCCTTCTATTGGGGAAGGTACTTTCCGCTCTAAGATACAGTTTCCCGCCAGCGGCAGAAACTCCACCGGCAATGCCGGGTAAAAGCGCTTCATGTATGCCACATGTTCTCTGTCAATACAAAAAACACGCATTTCCGGCACCGGAGGCTTTGCCAGTTTTGAATGATAATACAGTGGATGATCCACCAGGATATTGATGCACGCGATACCTTGGTTTTCCCAGATATAACGCCCGTTCTCTTCGATAAAGACCTCTTCCCCGGAAAGTCCGATAAAATTAAACGTACACAGTACCGTTTTCTCTGGCACGGCAAACCGGCTGATGCCATCTACCGTATTTACCAGATCATCGTAATCCACAAAATAGGTGTCATGCCCCATCTCCTGAAACGTTTCTGCTAACTGTTCTGAAAAATATCCCAGTGTTTCCACTGCATTTTTTATTAAAATCACTTTCATGTCTGCCAGTGATCCGCGCAGTTAGTTTTTAAAGCTGTGGATCGGTGCCGGGATTCTTCCGGTACGGTTAATAAAATCATCACAGGAATATTTGTTGACCGGCATGATCGGCGCATAACCGAACAGACCACCAAACTCTACGGTATCGCCAACGCCTTTTCCAATTACCGGGATCAGACGTGCAGCTGTTGTCTTCTGGTTTACCATACCAAGTGCCATCTCGTCTGCGATCATACCGGAGATCGTGGTTGCCTTGGTATCTCCCGGAATTGCGATCATATCAAGTCCTACAGAGCAGACACAGGTCATTGCCTCTAATTTTTCCAATGTGATAGCACCAGCCTGTACGGAATCGATCATTCCCTGATCCTCACTGACTGGAATGAAAGCGCCGCTTAAGCCGCCGACATAGGAAGATGCCATAACGCCGCCCTTTTTGACCTGATCATTTAACATGGCAAGTGCTGCAGTTGTTCCCGGTGCACCTGCATATTCCAGACCGATCTCGCAGAGGATATCTGCGACGGAATCACCGATGGCCGGAGTCGGAGCAAGGGAAAGGTCAATGATACCAAACGGAATTGAAAGACGTCTGGATGCCTCCTGTGCGACTAACTGTCCGACTCTTGTTACCTTAAATGCGGTCTTTTTGATGGTCTCGCAGAGTACCTCAAAATTCTCGCCACGCACTTTCTCAAGTGCTGTCTTTACAACACCCGGTCCGCTGACTCCGACGTTGATCACTGCATCAGCCTCTGTCACACCGTGGAAAGCTCCTGCCATAAACGGGTTGTCATCCGGTGCGTTGCAGAATACAACCAGCTTCATACAATCCACAGAATCACGGTCTTTTGAGCGCTCTGCAACCTCCAACAAAATCTCTCCCATCAGACGCACCGCATCCATATTGATACCGGTCTTTGTGGACGCAAGGTTTACGGAACTGCAGACACGGTTCGTCCGGCAAAGTGCTATCGGGATAGAACGGATCAGCATCTCATCTGCTTTTGTCATGCCTTTTGATACCAGTGCGGAATAACCGCCGATCAGATCTGCACCGATTGCTTCTGCAGCACGGTCCATTGTATCTGCGATCGTTGCAAAATCTTCCGGTGTCTTGCAGGCTGCACCACCGATCAGTGCAATCGGAGTAACGGAAATACGTTTGTTGACAATTGGGATACCGTATTCAGCTTCGATCTCCCCTGCAACTTTTGCAAGATCTTTGGCAACTGATGTGATACGGTTATAAATGTTCTCATTTAATTTTTTCAAATCGGAATCAATGCATGAAAGCAGGCTGATACCGATCGTAATGGTGCGGACATCAAGGTTTTCATGTTCCACCATGTTGTTGGTCTCTTTTACTTCAAATATATTAATCATTGCCGCTTTCCTCTCTAAATACGATGCATTTTTTCAAAAATCTCAGCTTTCTGGCACTTGATGGATACACCGATCTGTGCACCGATCTCATCGAGATCTTTCTGACAATCCACAAATGATCTGGTTGATTTATTCATGTCAACGATCATCATCATATTGAAATATCCGGAAACGATTGTCTGTGAAATATCAAGTACATTGACGCCATTTTCGGAAAGATAAGTACATACTTTTGCAATGATACCAACCGTATCTTTACCCACTACTGTAATAATTGTCTTGTCTGCTGTGTTCTCCATCTCTGCTCTCCTCACTTTTCTGCTTTACTAAATCAGCGCAAATCTATTATCAATCATCATATCATACATGTTTTATAATTTCCACTGTTAAATAGATGCACATTTATAACTTTTTCTACTAAGCTTCATAAGCGGCCACACTCTGTAAAAAAATATTGTCATATATAATAGAATACGTGTTTCGCGAACATTCTATTATCATAAACTAAAAAATGATTCTCTCCGACGGCGCGTCCCGCTTTGCCACATACATTGGGAAATCATCGCCTTTATATGGATTTTCTCCCATCGTCACCTCTAACCGGACAGTCTCATATGCAAGTTCTGCATAATTATTTTCCTTACTGAGATGCCCTAAAATAACCGTATTGAAATGGTCATGGAGCACTTCTCCCAAAAGCTGACCGGACAGTTCGTTAGAGAGATGTCCTTTTTTCCCAAGAATTCTCTGTTTTAACGGATACGGATAACTTCCAACCTGCAGCATATGTACATCATGATTTGCTTCCAGTAAAAGCACATCCAGATTTTTTATTTTATCAATCATGTTTTCATCATATGTGCCAAGATCCGTCACTACCGCCGCCGTTTTCTCCTCATTTTTTATCTTATAGGCCACCGGATCTGCCGCATCATGTGAGATTGAAATCGGTTCAATCAAAAGATCCCCGATTTCAAAAGGCTGATCCGGCGTGATCGCATGAAATAAAGATTCCTCTATTTTGCCGACTGACTTTGTATTTAAAATAGCATCTATCGTACCCTGCGTGGCATAAATCGGAAGTCCGTAACGCCTGGCGATCACGCCAAGTCCAGAAATATGATCGATGTGTTCATGAGTTACAAGAACCCCCTGCATCTCTTCTGTTTTCAAATCGATCGAATTGAGTCCGTTTTCAATTCGTTTTCCACTGATCCCCGCATCGATGAGTACATGATTTTCATCTGATCCCACACAGATACAGTTTCCACTGCTGCCGCTTGCTATGCTGCATAATTCCATTTTTTTAATTCTCTTTCCATCTAAGTTCGATTGTATCTCCGGTCTTTAAGACTGCAGAATACGATGCATTCTCACCATTTAAATTGGTAATGATTGCTCTGCCATTTGAGGCAGTAAGATCAAATTCGTAGAAATCAAAAATATCTACAAATATATACTGTGGTTTTCCGGTAAGTTTTACCGGCTGGCCGTTGATGTATACCAGAACCATGCTGCCGTCTTCCTCTGCAGCTGGCGAACTGTTTTCTTCTGCTGTAACTTTTTTCACTGCTTCAGCCATGCCGTCAGCATTCTCCTCTGTTACATCTGTTTCATCCATGCCTGCTGCATTCTCTCCTGCAACAGATCCATTAACGCCTGCTGTACTGTCTGTAATCGTTTTGCTCTCCTCTACCGTAACGGCATCATCTGTAACTGCAGAATCCTTTTCTTTTGCGCCCGCATTGCCGGCATCGTCTGTATCCTCCGCAGTCACAGCATTGTGTACTTCAGGATTCTGAACTTCTGCGCCATCTGCCTCTGCGCTCATTTCCGTGTCCACAATATCCGGTACCTCTTCTTCCTTATATTCCCCGACAGTCGGTGTTTGAACTTCTTCCTGCTCTACCGGCTGAAAGGACGGTTTGCCATAGGAACGCACTGTCCACTCGATTGTAAAGTTTTCATAGATCAGTGAGTCGAGCGTTGCACGACGGTTGTTTACCAGAATCACATGCTCCACATTCACTTCCACATCCATAAATTCTGCAAGCTGGCCTACTGTGTAAAAGCTTCTTGTTTCTACCTGGTCTCCCTCCTGGATCTGGTAGGAAGGAAACTCTAATTTACCGTTGACCTCTAAGAATTTCGGGCATCTTATAATATTTCCATTAACCACAAAGGCTACGGAATCTGTCGTATATTCCTCTAACTGATCTAATGTGCAGGTTGCCGGCTTGCCAGCCGTAGATGGCTCAATGATAATCTCACAATTCGGCTCTAATGCCGCATTGATATTTGTTGGTCTGTCATTCATATAAACTGCTGCTGACTCTCCCTGCTCTCCACGAATGATACGTTTTGCTCCATTTACAAAAAATGTAAGTTCCGGTCCACGTTTCGGGAAAAGATCCTCATTCGGAAAACCTGCCTGCAATGCGGCATCCACGATCGTTAATCCATCATTATCATATAATTTGAGGCGCTCTCCATTGAAACGCACCATAATAAATCCGTTTCTCTGTTCATAATAATTCAGACAGATTCCAATCGGTGTAACAAGCAATGGATCCTTCTTGATATCCTGCTGTTCAAATACCACTTCCTGCAGTACTTCTTCACCACGCAGTGCCACTCGTACGTCCGGAAGATCTAATTTCTCTGCAAGCATTTTCGTATAACCATGGATCTTACCGCCACCGCCAACGATAAATGCTGCGCTGACAGTCTGGTCGCCATTCAATTCTTTGATTTTCGCAGCTACTGCCGTTGTCATCTCATCCACTATCGGCGCAGTCAGTTCCCACACTTCTTTTGCCGGAATCTTATGCTCGATCAGCATGATATCTTTATAAGTGATCTCCTCTTCTGTTGTACTCTGCAGCTTGATATATTCAGCCGTTTTAAAATCAACCAGATAATTCTGCACGATCAGTTCCGTTAATTCATCTCCGGCAAGAGGGATCATACCATAGGCAATGATGCTTCCGTCTTTGGTGATGGAAATATCGGATGTTCCCGCTCCGATATCGACTAAAGCGATATTCAGCAGACGATAACTTTCCGGAATTGCGACGTTGATCGCCGCAATAGGCTCCAATGTCAGATTCGCCACTTCAAGCCCGGCCTGATTTACGGCTGCATAAAGTCCATCCACAACATCCTCCGGTAAAAACGTTACGATGATATCTTCACCAATACGGTCCGCTTTGTGGGATTCAATGTTTGAAAACGGTTCATCATTTAAGAAGTATTTGACCACGGAATATCCAACACAGTAGAACTTGTAGTTGGTATCATTCATTTCCTGTAAAATTTTCTGCGCTTTCTCAATTCCAAGCAGATCCAGTGTATGAATGTCTTCCCCGGTAACTACGCTCTCCTCCGGATAATCGTAACTGATACTCGTTGTAACTGTCTTAAGCACACGGCCTGCGGCAGCGATACATACCTCCGTCAGCGTTTTCCCGATCTGTTTTTCCAGCTGTTCTTTTACTTTTCTTATCGTCCCTGATACACGCCCGATATCGTGGATCTGTCCATCTAACATTGCTCTCGTATCATGCTGCATGATATACTGAGCAGTAACGATAAACTGATCTTCGGTACGGTAACCTACCGTTCCTACCACATTTCTCGTTCCAATATCAAGTCCGAACACCAATGGCTGTTCCATGTCTTTTCCGTCGCTCATCTGCAGTATCTCCTACTCATTTTCCATATTTGTGATTGCCAAATCAATCTGCCTTATGGCATCTTCCACCGTTCCATTATTATCGATCACCACTTTACAGTGTTTCCGGTAAACCGCTTCCTGTAACTGACTGTCAAAAATCTGCTGTATTTTCTCCGGGGAATATCCGCGCGATCTCATAAGGCGTTCTTTTCTTATATCCTCTCTGGTATAAATATACCAAAGTTCGTCACAAATTTCATCATAATGTTCTTCAATCAGCAATGCTGCCTCTAAAACCAGGATTTTCAGCACTCCATTTTCCCGCTCTGTATCCGCAACAGTTCTGATATATTTTTTGACTGCCGGATGTACGATTCCGTTTAATGCATCCCGTTTTTTTTCATCTGAAAAGATGACTGTTGCTAACTTTTTCCGGTCAAACGAACCATCTTCATTCCAGATATCCTCATCCGAAAACATGTCTTTTAATTTCTGATAACATTCTGTCCCGGGCAGCATCAGCTCATGCGCGATTTCATCCGCCAACATGACTTTTACACCATCTTTTGTTTCAAGATAATGAAGTATTTCTGATTTTCCCGCACCGACGCCGCCGGTAATTCCGATAAATTTCATCCGTTCCATGCTCCCCGCATCCATTTTTTCTCTCGTACCATCCGGACATATGCAGTCCAACGCATCATCCCTCATAAATGATGACAGATCTTTATTTTGCCTCATACCAGTTTTTGCCGACATGTGCATCAATTTCAAGTGTGACCGCAAGATCTGCCGCTCCATGCATCTCTTCCTCGAGAATCTTTCGAACCGCATCATCTTCTTCGATCGCCGTCTCCACTAAAAGCTCATCATGCACGGTTAAGATCAGGCGTGACTTTAGATTTTCTTTTAACAGTCTGTCATGCACGTGTATCATTGCGATCTTGATGATATCTGCCGCAGTTCCCTGAATCGGTGAGTTCATGGCAACACGTTCTCCAAAGGAACGCTGCATAAAATTACTGCTTGAAAGTTCCGGTACCGGACGTCTTCTTCCAAACATGGTCGTCACATAACCTTTTTCTTTCGCCTCTGTCACGAGTCCGTCTAAAAATGTCTTGATCTTCGGGTAAGTCTCAAAATAACGCTCAATATACTCTGCAGCCTCTTTTTTGCTGATGCTTAGATCCTGGCTCAGTCCAAATGAACTGATTCCATATACGATTCCGAAATTAACCGCTTTTGCATTGCGCCGCTGCAGATCCGTCACCTCGTCAAACGGGATGTGAAATACCTGGGACGCCGTGATCCTGTGGATATCCTGTGCTTCCCGGTATGCCTCGATCAGCTTTTCATCCCCGGACATATGTGCTAAAACACGAAGCTCAATCTGGGAATAATCGGCATCCATAAACTCAAATCCCTCTTTTGGCACAAATGCCTTGCGGATCAGTCTGCCAAGTTCGATCCTCATCGGGATATTCTGCAGGTTTGGCTCCGTGCTGCTTAAACGCCCGGTAGCTGTGATCGTCTGATTAAAACTGGTGTGGATCCTGCCATCTTTAGCGATATAGTTGACCAATCCGTCCGCATAAGTGGACTTTAACTTGGTAAGCTGACGATACTCTAAAATATCAGAAACGATCGGATATTCCGGTGCAAGGCGGTCTAACACATCCGCCGCCGTGGAATAACCCGTCTTTGTTTTCTTTCCATACGGCATGGACAATTTTTCAAATAAGATCACTCCGAGCTGTTTTGGAGAATTGATATTAAACTCTTCTCCCGCTTCCTCATAGATCTGCTTTTCCAGTTCAGCGATACGCACTGCAAGTTTGTCCCCATACTCCGTGAGCGCCTCCCTGCACGCAATGATACCCTCATTTTCCATATCGGCAAGAGTAAATACAAGCGGCATCTCTATTTCTGTAAAAAGCTTCCACATTTCCTCTTTTTTCAGCTTTTCTTCCAAAACTTCCGATGACGCAAATGCAGCATAGGCTTCATAACAGACCATTTTTTCCAGTTCTGTCTTCGGATCGATCATCAATCCAAGATGCTCCTGTGCCACATCTTCAAATCCATAATCATTTTTCAACGGATTAAGGAGGTAAGCTGCTACAATACTGTCAAAGCACTTCTCCTCTGCTGCTCCTTCTAATCCTTTCAGATAAGGCAGGGATGACTTCAGATCAAACACCACAAACCGTCCGGCATGCTTTGCCACATGTACAAGTGCCTCCAGAAGTTCCTCCATGCTGTATCCATTTCCTGCCGGAATACAGTAGATCTTCTCTTTCCCAAACGAAATTCCAATTCCACCTATCTCAGCATTTCCTGCAAAGAGCGGAAGTACATTTCTGGTGTCTTTGTAAAGAACGGCTCCCACTGTCTGCGCTTTTTCTGCCTCCGCAAAGATTTTCTTAATTTCTTCTTTTCCCACAGCGATCACAAATGCATCTTCAATCGAATTCTCACTCTGCACATCAAAACGATTCAGCAGATTCTTGAACTGCAGTCTCTGGAAATAGACATAAGCTTCCTCTGTATAAAGATTTCCAAGCTTCGCCTCTTCCAGTTCATACGCAAAATCCGCGTCTACATCGATTGTCGCCAGCACCTTACTCATTTGTGCCTGATCCCAGTATTCCACCAGATTTTTCGATGCTCTCGGCGGCTTCAGTTCGGATGCATGCTTGTAGGCATTTTCAATAGATCCGTATTCTACAATAATCTTGGTCGCCGTCTTTTCTCCGACTCCCGGCACCCCTGGGATATTATCTGAAGTATCTCCCATCAATGCTTTCACATCGATAAATTCTGTCGGTGTCACCTGGTATTTTTCTTTTACGTCCACTGCATAATAATTCTCGATCTCAGTTCCGGTCCGTTTTGTCTTCGGAATCCGGATCTCAACATGGTCTGTAGCAAGCTGGAGAAGATCTCTGTCTCCGGAAATAATGACCACTTCCATCCCCATTCTCTCGCATCTTTTGGACAGCGTTCCAAGAAGGTCATCTGCCTCCAGCCCTTCCTGCTCGATCGTCCGGATTCCCATAGCATGCAGAACTTCCTTCATCAACGGTACCTGCTGTCTGAGTTCTTCTGCCATCGGCTTTCTCGTCCCCTTATACGCCTCAAACATCTTATGGCGGAAAGTCGGCGCATGCACATCAAATGCAACGGTCAGATACTCCGGCTTTTCCTCCTCCAGAATCTTGAACATAATATTTAAAAATCCATATATTGCATTCGTATGGAGTCCTTCCGCATTTGTCAGATCCGGAAGTCCGAAAAACGCCCTGTTCAGAATACTGTGTCCGTCTATCAATACGATTTTGCTCATAATCAACTGCCTCTCTGTAAGTCTCATCACTTACTTCTATCTTTTCTATCTATTCGTTCAAATATACAACATCTCATTATGACATTTTTTTTTGATATTTTCAATACATGAAGGGGTAAAAAAGATCCTCATCAAAATTACAGATATACGAAATGTGCCACAATAATTGTGTATATACGAAAAAATACATCACGAATCATCGCAATGTACTTTTCATATCTTTTATTCAATTCCAGTTAATTATCAACTGCCGGCAGCGGGACTTGAACCCGCACGCGGTCACCCGCAACAGATTTTGAGTCTGCCTCGTCTGCCATTCCGACATGCCGGCATAAAATTCATATTTTTTAATCACGAACCGAAAATAATTATATCATACTTATCTTCGGTTCGCAAGTATTTTTTCAAAATAAACTATTTGAAATTATTTTCCGAGCTTATCCGCTTCTTCCGTATTCTTCTTAAGTTCCTCATAAACCGGGAAGCAGTCGAAAGTTGCAAAGTAATCCATCGGCGTCTCTGCTCTGCGGA
>OHYU01001095.1_pt1 | contig 11196 bp, 12 predicted proteins | sample 1580331 | NCBI WGS metagenome assembly OHYU01 (sample SAMEA3882519, study PRJEB24775) | human gut metagenome | biome: human-associated habitat; feature: intestine environment; material: feces | place: Netherlands | collected 2009/2010
AGACCACTGTTTCAAAGCTTTCAGGCAAAAAGAAATACTATGTTCGTGTTCGTTCGTACACAACTGTAAAGGGTACGAAGTATTATGGTGCTTGGTCGGCTTCAAAGAGTGTTACTACTAAGAAGTAATTTTATATGAGAACAGCGTATCGCAGGGGACTGCGGTACGCTGTTTTATTTTTACTTTGATATTGCAGTTCGAGGCCTCAAAAATTATTCTTTTCCTAGTCTTTCAGAAACTTCAAGCACCAATCGTTGGTCTTTTTCCGAAAGTTTCGACCCTGCACCCAATTTCCGTCTTACTTTGGGTAGGACGGATTTTTTTGTTCCCGGTGAGATAGAATTGCGTTATGATAAATTTTGAAATCACTCGCCGTGACGGGCATTTCCCGTCATGGCTTTTTATTGCCCAAATTCAGTGCCGCTCAGGCAAGTTTGAACGTAAGCCTTACAATTCAGAGCTTGCTCCTGCACCTAATTCCGCCTTACTGTGGATTTAATACAGCTAAAAGAGGCAGAGAAACCCATTGATCGGGTTTCTCTGTTTTTGTTTTAACACAGAAAACCACCCACAGCCAAATCAGCCGTGGGTGGCAATATCATTTTAAATTAACACTATTCTTTATTTTCCCAGCGCTATCTTGCCCATTGCGTCTGCCTGCATGATAGCGTCATAAAGCTCGATAGGCTGTACGTCGCCTGCAAGGTTGTGGATAGTTTCGCCTGGGATACAAGCGTTCTTTGCGATAGTTTCTACCTGCTCAGGTGTAGTTACACCTATCTCCTCGAGTGTGACAGGAAGTCCTACTTCAAGGCAGAAGTTCTGTACCTCTTCAAACTCTTCCTTAGGCGCACCCTCAAGTACAAGCTGAACCAGTGTACCAAGGGCTACACAACAGCCGTGGTCTGCGTGCTTGATTCCCAATGATGTTACGCCATTGTAGAACGAGTGTGCGGCCGCACAGTTTACGTTGTCTGCTCCAACGCCTGAAAGATATACGTTAGCCTCGCAGATAGCTTCAAGGGCAGGTGTAACTGCGTGTACCTTGCAAGCCTCAACTGCCTGCTTGCCGTATGTGCGGAGAGTGTCATAGCAAAGTCTTGCAAGTGCCTGTCCTGCTCTTGTGATGCCTGTGCCTTCAAGGCTTGCAGACTCTGTTCTTATGGAAGCTCTGCCCTCAAAATATGTACCAAGTGCATCGCCCATGCCTGCAATAAGGAACTTTACAGGTGCGTTTGCAATAACTGTTGTGTCTACCATTACTGCGTCCGGATTGGTAGGGTAGAAAAGATATTTGTCAAAGCTGTGGTCATCATTGTATATTACTGACAGACCTGTACATGGCGCATCTGTTGCCGCAACTGTAGGCACGATAACAATGTGCTTGCCTGTATAGTATGCTGTAGCTTTTGCAGTATCAACTGCGCTTCCGCCGCCAACTGCAACCACTGTGTCGATGTTGTCAGCCTTTACTATCTCTTCCATTTTGGCTATCTCGCCCTTGCTTGATATACCACCAAATACTTCATAGCGTCTGTAATCGTCAAGCTCGCCAAAGCTTTTCTCTATCTTGTCATGACAGGCTTTGTAGCCACTGTTTGAACATACAAACAGCCACCTTTTGCCCATATAGCCCATTTCTTCATGAAACTTAAGTGTAGCATCTCTGCCCTGAACATATTTGAGCGGCTCACGCATTGCTCTGAGTCTTCCCATCATAATGAATTACCTCCGATTTGTTTGATTTATTAACTTTATACGGAATTCTCTCCGTATTTTCAATTAGATTATAGCATTTTGCACAAAAGATGCAAGGAACATTTTATAAATGATATGTGAATTATTTGTTGTGGCAACATTTGAAAATGTAAAGCTTGGAGGACGATAAAACAGAAAAAGCGGAGGCTCTTTGCGAGCTTTCCGCCTTTTTCATATGTTCAGCATTACGGAAGCGTAAAACATTCCGTCACCGTATTCAAATTTAGCTACGCCGCTGTATTTGGCGGCAATGTTCTTGACAGACTCTGTGCCGATACCTTTGCCTTTGCGTTTTGAGGAAAGGAAACCGCCTTCTGGGTCAGTGAGGATAGTTCCGGTGAAGGTGTTGTCCACCGCCAGGCAAAGGGAATAGATGTCAGCCTTTGCTCTGATTATTATTTTTTTATTCTTTGCACTGTCAGACACGCAGCCGTGAATGGCGTTTTCGATAAGATTTCCGAAAAGCACAGAGAGGTCGGTTATGTCTATTTTTATATCATCTGGTATGTCAGCGTTCACCTTGTATTCAATGCCGCTGCTTTCCGCTATTTGAGCAAAATATGCAAGAAGTGCGCTTACAGATGTGTTTTTGCAGTAAATGCGTTCTGATATATCGGGCATAGAATCCCTGAAAGCGTTGAGATATTCCGAAAGCTTATCGTATTCGCCCTTTTTCAGAAGCTCCTGCATAAGAGCGATATGATGTCTGACATCATGCTTATAGCGTCTTGTTTCTTTTATCTTATCCTGCAAATAGTCATATTGCAGGTTCTGCATTTCAAGCAGGTGGTTATTTTCCTGAAGCCGCAAATTTTTCTGTTGTTCGATGACCAGCCGTGCCACGATGTAATACACCAGAAATGCCCCTGCGTTTATAAAGAACAGAGCTATGGTGTTCTTTGGCTCCAGAGCAAGCTCTAAGCTGCTTTTCGCAGAGTTGCCGTAGAGAGTATAATACCATATTATATAGAACGTAAATGGGATAAGCCAAAGATAGCGCCACTCCAGACCTGACGGCTCTCTTTCCACCGCAGGTGTGTAGACCTTTTTCATGTAGATAAAAAGCGGTCCCCATACCACGGCTTCTGTCATAAGCATACAAAGGGAAAACGACCAGCGGTATGATTCATAGGCAAGTGACGGGAACAGAATGCCCTCCAGACATTTTGAGGTAATGACGATAAAGCTTGCGTTATTTGAAAGCAGAAGCAGTGTGAAGCCTGTTTTGCCGACCTTGACCTTCACAGCGAAAAAGTAAAAAGCCGCATAGAGCAGGGTGCTGACTGCACTTAGCAGACCTGCATTTGTGCTGAAAAATGCCGCCTGCCAGCCTAAGAAGATCTGCACCAGTGAAAGAGCCACAACAAGTCCCACAGTAGCTGTTTTGGAAAAGCGAAGCCTATGCCGGAAGGGATAAAGGGCAAGCACCATAAGTGGCAGAAAATTCAGAAGGGAATATATGCCCACTTCCACAAGGCGGTACAAAGGAGGCATTACTGCTCACCGCCTTTTCGCAGATCACTGAAGCGAAACTGAGCGAAGGCGTCTAACGTTTCTCTGGATTTTCGGCGACTTATGGGGATATGTGTGCCGTCGCTCATTATGAAAAGGTCGCTTTTTTGCTGGGTTATCTCATAGAAATTCACGATGACGCCTTTGGTGGAGGTGTAAAAGTATGAATGACTGCAAAAAATGCTCTCGATCTCAGCGAAAGAATTCCTTGAAACTATGTTTTCACCGTCTGTGCAATGGATTGTCACGATATGTGACGCACAGTCTATGTAGATAACATTTCTGAGTACCACGTTCTGACCGTCGGGAAGCTTAACGGAACGCATACGATCAATTTCGTCAGAACCGATACGGTCAAGCATGGCTTTTACTTTGTCAGCCTGAAAGGGCTTGCAAAGATAGTAGCAGGCGTTGAGGTCGTAGCTTTCGCTTGCAAACTCGTTGCTTGAAGTGCCGAATGCGATATGGACGTTTTTGTCTGTTTCACGAAGCTTTTCTGCCACCTCTATCCCTGTCATTTTCCCCATGAATATATCAAGCACCACCAGATCATAAGCTCCCATCTGCCAACATGACAAAAAGCTTTCTCCGCTTGAAAACGTATCTATCTGACAGCTGTGAGCGGTTTGTTCGGAAATATATTCATGAAGAAGTGCAAGGTCGTTTTTATTATCGTCTACCAATGCCACTCTCATACTGTAAAAATCCTTTCTTATACATGATTTCTTAATATATAATAACACACATCAAAGCAAAATTCAAGCATTATTCATTTATTTTGTTACCGCTTGTGCAGATTTTTGACCGTTTGTGCTAAATTTATTGACAAAGTGTGTAGCCTGTGTTAAAATAATCGTGTAAAGTTATGTTCTTAGTAAAAAAGAAATATCAACAACGAAAAATATTATGGAGGAATTAGAATGAAAAAGAAAATTTTAAGTCTTTTGGTGACGGGCTGTCTTTTGTTTGTGCCGACAACGGCATTTGCAGACGATAATAAGACGGTAATAAAAACTGTTGACGACCTGTTGGCGTTTTCAAAAGCGGTAAACAACGGAGATTATGACAAGAATAAGGACGCAGTTGTTGTTCTTGAAAATGACCTTGACTTGACAGGTGTTGTATGGACGCCTATCGGAAACGTTATCGGTAAAAACGGCTATATTGAACATTGTTTCAGCGGTAAATTTTACGGAAATGGTCATACTATTTCAAACATTGATTTTACGTCTATTTATGGTAAAGACGTGTTGGTCGGTTTCTTTGGCGATATCGAGGAAGCGGAGGTATCAGGTCTGACTATAGAGGGAAGTATTGATGTGACAAATACTGATAACGACTATACTTTTTATGGCACTATTGCAGGATTTGCAGGTGATTGTACTATTTCTGATTGTGTGTCAAACGTATCGTTCAACAATAACGGCAAATATGTTTATGGCTTAATAGGCATGGTAGGTCAGGCAGACGCCACAACTTTTGAATATTGTGAGAACACAGCAGACATAACTATCTCAGGCGACAGCGGAAGTCTTTATGTGGGCGGTATAGTTGGATATGCACAGAATGGAACGGAAGTCCGCTATTGTTCAAGCACAGGCGATATGGTATATGCTGCACCAGACGCCGGCGGTATCGTAGGATGTTTGTATGGCGATTCCAAGGTCATAAACAGCTATGTTACAGGAAAACTCACGCCGGTTGGCAACGGAACCACAGATGTAGGCGGCATCGTTGGCTCAGTAACTGACGGTTCTGTAAGTGATTGCTATTTTGCAGGAGAAATTGATCTTTCACAGTATTCAGCCAAAAAGCCATATACACGTTTCGGTGGAATAGTGGGAAAAGATTCCTAGTCTACACCTGGCTTTAAAAACAACTATTTCACAGAAACGGAAGATGTTGAAGCTTGCGGTTCAAATAAAGAAGCAGGCAAGGCTAAAGCTTATGACTATATGACAACAAAAGAATTTTATGACGAGCTGACAGCCGACGGTGCAAAGTATCAGTATGTTGAGGGAAAAACGCCTGTCCTGCCAGCTAAGGAATATGCAGTTGATTTTGAAGTAACACCTGCTGACCTGAAAAATGTTGTAATAAAGGTAGACGGAAAAGAGATACCCGCACCGTCCTCGTATAGCAATATCGACATTGTGAAGTATCTCGCCACGGACTCGAGCGGGAAGATACGCCGTAACTCGTGGCACTCGATAGAGATACTCCCCGATAACATGAGTCGTATCGTGGGCGCGGTATTCGCTCAAACATTCTGTAATTCTCGCGGCGGCGGGGACTACTAAAAGGAGGAAAGAATATGTCCGAATTAGTGACAATGTACCCGGCGCAAGCCAACTCCCCGGAGACTTCGCTCTCCGGCGCACTGACGGCGGCGGGTACGACCGTAAACGTCGTTGACGGCTCCGTACTGCCGGAGGCTCCGAACTTGCTCACGATTGGAGCGGACGGCTCCACGGCGGAAACGGTGCTTATGACCGCAAAGAGCGGGAACGTGCTCACCGTCACGCGAGCGCAGAACGGCACGACCGCCCGAGCGTGGTCGGCGGGCGACGTTATCGCCCGATATTTCACAGCGGCAGACCAAACCGCCATGCAGGAGAATATTAAAAAGCTCAACGAGGGCAAGGCCGAGAAACCGGCCTCGCCGACGGCGGGACACTTCGCCGGGCTCGACTCCTCCGGCAATCTGACCGACAGCGGCAAAAAGCCGGGTGACTTTGCCAACGCCTCCCACGCTCACGCGGGATACGCCGAGGTAAAGATTTTCTCCGGCGTGTCCGTCGCCGCCTCTGCATGGGTGAACGACAGCACATACGCGGCGTATCCGTATGCCGCCTCTATCCCTTGCTCCGGCGTGACGGCGAGCCACGTCCCCGAGGTCGTATTCGGCGCGGCGGAGGCCGCGAGCGGAAACTTTGCGCCGGTCGCTCTCTCCGGGAGCGGGACGGTCAAAATCTACGCCGCGACAAAGCCGACGGCGGCTATCACGGTGCAGAGCATTACTTGTATTAAGGCGGTGAGTTAAAAATGATTGGTAGAACAAACGCAGTCAGCAAGCCCGGAGTCGAGCTCTCCCTCGTGGTATCCGTTACCAGCGGCGCGGCGGTCACGGCGACAAAGGGCTCGAAAACGGTAAACGGCACGGCGGCGGGCGGCTCTTGTACGCTGGCCTTGCCGGAGGCCGGTACATGGAGCGTCAAGGCTACGCTCAACGGGCAAACGTCCGACACAAAAAGCGTCTCCGTCGTAGATAGCTACGCGGTGGCGCTGACGTTCTTTAGCGCGACGATTACCGTCAACGTAGACTCCGGCGCATCCGTCACGCTGAAAAAGGGCGGGACGACTATCGCAACAAAGACGAGCAACGGGACGGCGGTTTTCACCGTCACGGAGACGGGGGCGTACACGGTCACGGCGACAAAGAACGGGCAGACCGTGAGCGGCTCCGTCAATGTCGTTTCGAGCACGACCTCCTATGCGCTGACGCTCTCTTTCGTGAGCTCTACGCTCAACAATAACGAGTGGAGCGTTATCAAGTCCGTTTCGGACAAAGGACAGGGCGCGAACTATTGGAGCATCGGCGACCGAAAGGCGGTCATGCTTAACGGGACAATGAGCAAGCTCTCGCTATCGAACTTTACAACCTATGCTTTCATTATCGGGTTTAACCATAACGCAAGCGTCGAGGGCTCTAACCGTATTCATTTCCAAATCGGGAAAACGGCGCTTTCCGGCGGTACGGATGTTTGCCTCGTGAACGGGTATAGCGACGACTCCGATTTTTACATGAATACATCAAACACCAACTCCGGCGGGTGGAGCTCGTCCTATATGAGAACAAAGATTTTAGGGACGAGCCTCTCGAGCTATTCCGGGACGTTTATCGGCGTTCTACCGGCGGCGCTCCGTGCCGTCCTCAAGCCCGTTACCAAGTATACGAATAACACGGGAAACAGTACATCCGCGAGCGCGGTCACGGCGACAACGGATTACGCTTTCCTCCTCTCGGAATATGAGGTTTTCGGAAGCATTTCCTACGCGAACTCGAACGAGTCGAGCAAACAAGCGCAATACGCCTATTACTCCGCAGGAAATAGCAAAATAAAGTACAATCATAGCGCGACGAGTACCGCCGTCTATTGGCGGCTCCGTTCCCCGGGTGCGAGCGGCTCCTCGGGCTTCGTGTTTGTGGGCGGCGGCGGCACGGTCGGCTACGCCATCGCGAGTCTTTCGCTTGGTGTCGCGCCCGGCTTTTGCGTATAATTCGGAAATCGAGACTTGCGCCCTCAATGGGCGCATAGTCGGCGAGGAGGAAAGAAAATGTCCGTACCAAAATCAAGACGCGGCGAAAGCCCGGCGGAGTATATCAACCTCGCCCGCGAGATTTATGTATTCACATATAACCGCGTCCGCATCCTGCCGAAAAGCTACACTTTTTATTTTTCTTAGCCGCTCTACAACGCGGCGCGAGAGGCTTATCGCATGATAAAAACGGCAAACCTCATTTACGTTGACGAGAAAGCGCCGGAGGAGATACGCCGCCGGAACATCCAACGGCGGAAAGAGTATTACGAAACGGCACAGGGCTATTATAACTCGATGCTCGATGTGCTCGACCTCGCGTATATGACCGTCAACCATGAGAAGATACCGCCGAACGTCCTCAAAGAGTGGGTAAAGCTCATTACGGACGAGCTCTCGCAAATCTCTAAAATCAAACGGAGTGATAAGGCGCGAGCTTAATTCTCCGAGTGATTAGGTTATATTCCGCTTCGCCGTCAATTGGTGGCTCCGTTCCCCGAATGCGAGCAACTCCTCGAACTTCGTGAATGTGAACAACGACGGCACGGTCAACAACAACAACGCGAGTAATTCGAATGGTGTCGCGCCCGGATTTTATATCGACATGGGGCAGACCGAATAACTCCTCACGGAGCGAAAGCAGTCCCCATATAAAAGGGGAATATAACCTCTCTGACGGCCTCGCGCCGTCGGACAAACATATACCGCGATACGGTTAGCCGGACGCTCCTTGCATGGGCGCGGAGTGCGTGTTTTCCGTGCTTTCATGGCTCGCCGTTACGCATTTTAGACAACACGCCGAGAAAGAAATGTACGAGGTATTTTTATTTTATGAACAGCGCAGAAAGACGCGAGGCGCGGTATCAGCGTCGCAAGGCCGCACGGATGGAAAAGAAAGCCGCCGCGCTCCGGGAGTACGGAGATTTCGAGACGGTTTTCTCATTCGAGCGGCTCTATGAGAGCTACCGCGCCTCCGTCCGTGGCGTTGGATGGAAAGCGAGCACACAGCGATATAAAGCCGCCTCGCTTGCCAACGTCACAAAGACACACGAGGAATTGATAGCCGGGAGATACCGCTCCAAGGGCTTTTACGAGTTCGATATTGTGGAGCGGGGAAAACCGAGGCATATTCGGAGCGTCCATATCTCCGAGCGCGTCGTACAACGGTGCTTGTGCGATTACTGCCTCGTGCCGATGCTCTCCCGGTCATTCATTTACGACAACGGAGCGAGCTTGCGCGGCAAAGGGTACGATTTCGCCGTATCCCGGGTGACGCACTTTCTCGCGGAGCATTACAGAAAACACGGACGGGAGGGCTACGTCCTCGTATTCGATTTTTCAAAGTATTTCGATACGGCACAGCATGAGCCCGTTTTTCGAGAGTTCGAGCGGAGCGGCATCGACGACCGCCTCGTCGCACTCTCGAAATATTTTATTCAGAACTTCGGCGACGTGGGGCTCGGCCTCGGGAGCCAAGTCTCGCAGATTGCCGCGCTCGCCCTGCCGAACAGGATAGACCACTATATCAAGGACGTGCTCGGCATGAAGTATTACGCTCGCTATATGGACGACGGGTGTATCATCAGCGAGTCAAAGGAAAAGCTCGAGCTATGCCTCCGGGAGCTCCGGCGGCTATGCGCCGAGCGCGGTATCCGCCTCAATCCGAAAAAGACGCAGATTATCAAGCTCACGCGCGGCTTTACATTCGTTAAGGTGCGCTTTCGCTACGGCGCAAACGGGAAAGTCGTCCGCCGGGCAACGTACAAGGGTATCCGGCACATGAGGAAAAAGCTACGCATTTTCCGGCGTTGGGTGGACTCCGGCAGAATGACGGCGGCGGACGTGGAAACGTCCCTCGTGTCATGGCGGGGACACATGAAAAGATTTCACTCGTACCACATGGAGCAGAGCGTCGAGCGGCTCTACCGTGAATTATTCAAGGGAGGGTAAGCTATGGAATATGTCGTTTATCGACGATTTAAGGCCGAGGGCATCGACGGAGCCTTTAACCTCCGATACGGTACGACCGTAACGGAGCGGGGCGGCTTTCTCTTTGCCGCTGACGGGCGGAAGATTTGCGCCGCAACGTCTGAAAACGGATGGGAGCATTTCAGACCGAACACGCCGGAGGGTGCGTATCGTCAAAAGATGCTCGACGGCCTCTATCGCTATTACGGCAAGCACGAGGGCGCGGCGGACTTTGACCCGGAGAAATGGGCGGGGGCGGAAAATCTGTATTGGAAAAACCTACTCCGCACGATGAACACGCAGGAACTCGAGGAGTTTTATAAAAAGCGGCTCGGAGAGCTGCCGAAAATGGAGGGATAACGTATGTATGCTATCAAGAGCGGCGGAAAGGTCGTCGGCTACTCCGATACCGTTGTCTATGTCCGCCTACACGAAAACGGGTGCTATGTCCCGTGCGACGAGGCAGAGGCCGGGGGCTTTTGCATCAAGACGGCAATCGACCACAAGGACGAGGAGACGGGCGAGACGACGACATATCTCGAGGACTTCGTTTACGCTTTCGCCGACGGCGGGCTCCTCGGTATCGAGCCGGTCGGCTCCGTGGAAACTGTGAGCGGTACGCTCATGCTCGCCGAGAACGATAAAGTTCTCGATATTCTGTTAGGGGGTGCGGCGGAATGATTACCGTTGAAAAGGCGAAAAAGCTCCGGGCAATCATCGAGCGGGCAGTCGCCGCGCTTGAGCTCGACAACGAGGCCGCGCTTGAGTGCGTCGAGCTTTTCCCGGCATGGGAGAATGGCAAGGCGTACACCGTCGAGACGAGAGTACAGTACGGCGGAAAACTCTATCGTTGTGTGCAAGCGCATACGTCACAAAGCGACTGGACTCCGCCGGTCGCCGCCTCCCTTTGGAGCGGCGTAACGGTAGACCCGGCAACCGGCTATGACGAATGGAAACAGCCGACCGGCGCTCACGACGCATACAAAAAGGGCGACCGCGTTCTCTTTAACGGCTCCGTGTATGAGAGCCTTATCGACGGAAACGCATACTCCCCGACGGCGTACCCGGCGGGGTGGAAACTCGTCGAATGAGCGCGGCGGTCTACACGGTCGAGCTCGACGGCAAAATCATAGCGCGGCGGGAGTCTCTCTTGTGGGTGAGGCTTGACGCTCCCGGCCTCTATGTCGTATGCACGGAGGCGGAGGGCGAGGGCGTTATCGTTGACGGGGAGATTTACCACGTTCGGGGGTGTCCCGTATTGCCGGGAAAGCAGACCGTTAAACTCGATTATTACGAATTATAACGGAGGTTAAAAATGGACTATGTAGGAGCGATTATCGGAGTCCTCGGGACTATCCTCGGCGGCGTATTAAGCTATGCCGCTTTTCATAGGAACTCGAAAAAGGACAGCGAGAGCGAGGGCAAAGAGGCCGGAACAATGTTGACCGAAATCGGGTACATTAAAGGCGGCATCGACCGTATCGAGCGCAAGCAGGACGCGCAGGACGCGCGCTATATCAGCATGGCGGAGCGTGTGTCGGCGGTGGAGAGCTCGGCAAAGTCGGCGCATCATCGTATCGACAGGCTCGAGGGGCGCGAGGCGCGGGAGGACGGATAATGTCCGCCCGCAAAGGCGCG
>OHYU01001097.1_pt1 | contig 11193 bp, 11 predicted proteins | sample 1580331 | NCBI WGS metagenome assembly OHYU01 (sample SAMEA3882519, study PRJEB24775) | human gut metagenome | biome: human-associated habitat; feature: intestine environment; material: feces | place: Netherlands | collected 2009/2010
CCCCAGCCGCGAAGATTCTTTGGACCGGCTGGTGGATTAAAATGCCCGGCAATTCTCCGATGAGCAGGAAAGCGTGGAGAGCGTGGTGCTCCACAAGCTGGAAGTGGACAGGCTACATACCGCGCTTTCCCTGCTTACCCCAGAAGAACGTGCGCTGATCCAGGCATTATTCTTTGATGAGCGCAAGGAGAGCGAGCTGGCGGTGGAACTCGGCATTTCTCAGCCCGCCGTTTATAAGAGGAAAATGAAAATCCTCAAAAAGCTAAAAATTTTTCTGGAAAAATAAGTTTTAGCGGTTATAGAACCTCTCACCCAACGGCAAATAGGGTGAGAGGTTCTTTTTATGGCCTCATGGCACCTTGAAAACTGCATACCCATTCATCAGGCACATTCCCGCTGCTTTGGCGAAAGCCAAAGCCCAGGTAGCGGCTGCGCAGTGATCTGCCGGGAGAAAACAACGAGACACCACCGAAAAAAGAGATTGTAGGTCTTTGGTTTGTTCTTACAGGCAAGGAGCGAGAAACAGCAGGCTGCCAGTACCGGGCGGCTCCCGGTACGGCCATAACCAGCAGCGGGGACAATGATACTCCCGTCCAGCCTAACGTCCGAGCGTTGAAGCGGTTTGCCGCCGTGATCCGTCGCAGGCAATGGGGGCGGTTGCGTGAGAACCACGCGAGGGGTGAGATTCCCCGTGGAGCTGGTGAGCCGCCAGCCGTTTGATGACTTCCCGCAGTGTTCCGGGGTGTCGAGGACAAATAGGAACACTTTGAAATACAGGCCGTACAGCAGGACGGGCCAATGAAAACAGGAGGATTGTTTTATCTCTCCCTGGCCTTCATTCTGTTCTGCTGTCCGGCTCTACATAGGCGGCACCTGCCGCCTGCATTTCAAAGGGAGGTCATAGACATGAATAAGACATATCTGCGCGGCGATATGTACTATGCCGATCTGGGCCGGGGAATCGGCTCCGAACAGGAAGGGTATCGCCCTGTCCTTATTATTCAGAACGATACTGGAAACAAGCACAGCCCCACGGTCATTGTGGCAGCCATATCCAGCAAAGTGGACGCCAAGGCCAAGCTGCCCACTCATTACCTTCTCAAAGCAGAGAACGGCCTGGAGCTGCCTTCTCTGGTGCTGATGGAACAGCTCCGCACCATCGACAAGCGGCGTCTGAAGGATAAGGTGTGTCATCTGGACAGTGCTATGCTTGATAAGGTGAATCATGCGCTTGAGATCAGTCTGGAACTGACTTTTTAGGGGAACATGAGGAATTTTGACCGGTTTGTTTTCTGATTCTTGACGAAATCTTTCATAAGTGCTATATTAAACCGAGTTGCAATTATGTAAAACGGTACCCAAAATGAGCAGGGCACGAAAGAAAATATACGGTAACAAGGAGAGGAAGATAACATGTCAGGACATTCAAAATTTGCCAACATCAAACATAAGAAAGAGAAAAATGATGCCAAGAAGGGTAAGATCTTCACAGTCATCGGCCGTGAGATCGTTATGGCCGTAAAGGCCGGCGGTTCGGATCCTGCAAACAACAGCAAACTTCGTGATGTCATCGCAAAAGCAAAAGCAAACAATATGCCGAACGATACCATCGACCGTGGAATCAAGAAGGCAGCAGGTGCTGATTCTGCAGATAGCTATGAGAAAGCTGTATACGAAGGATATGGCCCGAACGGTGTTGCCATTATCGTGGAGACTCTTACAGATAATAAGAACCGTACTGCCGGTAATGTACGTAACGCTTTTACCAAGGGTAACGGAAGCATCGGAACTCAGGGATGTGTATCCTATATGTTTGATCAGAAAGGTCAGATCATTATTGACAAAGAAGAGTGTGAGATGGATGCAGACGAGATTATGATGCTTGCTCTGGATGCCGGTGCTGAGGACTTTGATGCAGGCGAAGAGGCTGCACAGGTCACCACTGATCCCGATAACTTCACCGCTGTGTGCAACGCACTGGAAGAAAAGGGCTATAAGTTCATTTCTGCCGATGTGGCACAGGTTCCTTCCACCACCACCGCCCTGACCGATCCGGATCAGCTGGTCAACATGGGCAAGCTGCTGGACGCACTGGACGACGACGACGACGTGCAGAACGCATGGACTACCCTGGAGAATGAAGAAGACCTAGACCGCTGATTGGCGGCCAAGGTTTGAGCTTGAATGTTTAAGGAGGCGCGCAAAAGCCGGATATTTCGGTTTTTACGCGCCTTCTTTTTACACAAAGGAGCCATGTTATGAGCCAACTTCCCCTTTGCCCGCACTGCCTGGAACCCGTGCGCAGCGGCTACCATGGCAGCTGCCCCAACTGCGGCAAGTCCCTGGAAAACCATAACCCTGAAGGCGCGCTGCCCCTTGGCACCCAACTGGGCGGGCATTACACCGTGGGTGAATACCAGAGCGCCGATGGCGACGGCCTGTGCTACCGCGGTGTGGATAATGATGAACGTCGGTTTGTGCTGATCAAAGAGTATTTCCCGGTAACGCTGTGCAATGGCCGCAGCCCGGATGGCGACCTGATGCCCAAAGAGGGCCGGGAAGTGCTGTTCAAAACCAGCCGGATGGATTTCAAAGATTTGTACGATGACCTGCACCGCATCACCCCGGCAACCGGCCTTTCGCAGATTCTGGATGTGATGGAAGAAAACAACACCGTATACGCGGTGGAGGAAACCGAGAAGGGCATGACCCTGACCCATTACCTCAAACTGCGCGCCCGCACCCTGACCCCCGTGGAGGCCCGAACCTTGCTGCAGCCCGTGATGGAGGGGGTGGCCCTGCTTCACAAGGCCGGGCTGATCCACCGCGGCATCTGCCCGGATAACATCCTGCTGCCTATTGACGGTGCCGCCCGGCTGACCGGGTATGGCACGCTGGCCCTGCGCACGGCAGGCAGCGAGCTGAAAAGCCAGCTTTACCCCGGCTATGCGGCACCGGAACAGTATTCAGCGGCGGAATTCTCTGGACGGTACACCGATGTGTACGCTCTGGCGGCGGTCACTTACCGACTGGTAACGGGCCAGGTGCCGGTGGCAGCCCCGCAGCGCAAGGTACGGGACAGTATGGAGAACGCCCACAGCCTGGAATCTGGTGTGCCGACCTATTTTTCTCAGGTGCTGACCTGCGCCATGCGGCTGGACCCCGCCAAGCGGATGCAGACGGTACCGGAGCTGATGAGCGCCTTGACTGATCCCACCGTGGCGAACGCCATGTTTGAAAAAGGCGAAAACCAGGTATCCACCAAAAAGATTTTGGCGGCTTCCATGGTGGTCATCTTTGTGTTGGTGGTGCTGTTGCTGTGGAGTCTGCTGAAAGGCGGCAAGGGGAGCGATACAAAACCGGCAGTTTCCGGTGCGGCATCCACCGGCACATCGGCTTCCAGCACGACCAACAGTGATGTGGAAGTTTACCCGGACCTTGTGGGAAAGAACTATAAGACCGATATCAAAAATAACACGCTGTATACCCATTACCGCATTGCCATGACGGAGGATTTCAGCTCCACTGTACCGGAGGGCTGCGTCATCAGGCAGGAGCCGGTGGCCGGAACGCTGGTCACGGAACAGGCACCCACCATCCAGTTAGTAGTCAGCAAAGGCCCCATGCTGGTGGAAATGCCGGACATCATCGGCTGGACGCAGAACAACGCCAGCAAAAAGCTGGATGAATCCGGCATCAACTATAGCATGCAGATCATTGAAAACGATGGCCAGTACGCAGAGAACTGCGTTGTAAAATGCGATGTGAGCAAAGGCACCAAGTTTGATGCAGATGAGACTGTCGTGACGGTGTATATCGCCGGGGCACGCAACGATGCGTTTGCGGTGGATTCATCGCCCACACCCTCCGAACAGCCCAACTGGGCGGACAGCACAGACCCTGCTGCAACAGCAGCACCATGATAGCAACGGCAGAAGAATAAACCTAAGGCCCCGGCATTACAGGAAAGACAACCTGTTGTGCCGGGGCCGCGTTTATTGAATTAAAAAAGAATAAAGAATAATGAATAATGGGAGTGTGACGCCCACGGCGTCACATTTTAATCAGGTCCGCTACTCCGGCAAAAAGCATTCTGGCCAGAGCGGCCCACCTATTTTATTCGCGCCGCCGCGGGCGACGCACCAACATGATTCTTTATTCTCAATTCATTATTATTTATAAAAAATCAACCAAACAAAAATCCCCCGCCGCAGGCCTTGCAGCCTGAGCGGCGGGGGATTGCTGTGCTTATTCAGCAGCCGTTAAAATCAATCGCTGACGTACGGCATAAGAGCCATATGGCGAGCACGCTTGATAGCAACGGTCAGCTCGCGCTGATGGAAAGCGCAAGTGCCGGTGACGCGGCGGGGAATGATTTTGGAACGCTCGCTGACGTATTTGCGCAGGCGGGGCAGATCCTTGTAATCAATGCGGTCGATGCGATCAACGCAGAAGCTGCAAACCTTTTTGCGGCCGCGATGCATCGGACGAGAAGAACGATCCATAGCCATGATCCGGTTACCTCCTTGTAAAATTGGTATAATCGATTCAGAACGGCAAATCGCCCTCGTCCTCAATCAGTGCAAAGTCATCGTTGCTACCAGCCGAATAGGCGGGAGCAGCGGGCTGCGCTGCGGGACGGGAATAATCAGCCGGTGCTGCAGGAATCGGAGCGGACGCCATCGGCGCGCCCATACCAGCAGCGGGATTCTGGGATTTGGGAGTAACAAAATTAATGTTACTGGCCACGATCTCGATCGCAGTGCGGTTGTTGCCGCTCTTATCCTGATAGTTACGGCTCTGCAGACGGCCATCAATGGCAATCATGGAACCTTTCTGGAAATAACGGCAGACAAACTCAGCGGAGCGGTCCCAGGCGACAACATCAAAGAAGTCGGCCTGGTTCTGGCCATTGGCATCGCGGCGCCCACGGTCACAGGCAACGCGGAACGAAGCCACGTTTTTGCCGGTCGTCGTCTGGCGCAGCTGCGGGTCCGCAACAAGGCGGCCCATAAGAACAACCACATTCAGCATAATTCAGTTACTCCTTCCCAACACGCACACCAGGGTGCGTGGCGCTCAATCAGGCTTCCTCGGCAACGATAATGCTGCGGAGAACGCCTTCGGTGATACGGTAGTTACGATCCAGCTCTGCGGGGAAATCCGGCTCGCTGGTGAACTTGATCACGGTATAAACGCCCTCGGTTTCGTCTTCGATGGGGTAGGCGAGACGGCGCTTGCCCCAATCATCGACAGAATCGATCGTACCGTTTGCTTCGATCAGGGACTTGAACTTGCCGATCAGGGCAGCGGAAGCCTCCTCATCCAGAGCAGAACTGGTAACCAACATGGTTTCATACTTAGCCATTTTCTGTGCACCTCCTTTTGGACTTTAGGCCCTTGCCTTTACGCAAGGGCAAGGATGTGTGTCTTGCTTGACACAGCAACTTATTATATCAAGCAGAATCACCTTTTGTCAAGGTGTATTTTGCAGGATATCAAAAATATTTTGCCGCTTTTGGCGGGAACGCGCATTTTATGCCTTACGGTAACCAACGCTTTCCATAAATTTCAGGAAAGCTGCCTGACCGGCGGCATCCTGTTTGAAGACACCGGCGTTTTCAAGCACATGGCTGAACACAATACCGATCTCATCCCGCAGAACAGCCTCGGCTTTTTCACGCTTCAGGCCGGTGCCGTACTTTTTGATCAGACCATCGATCCAGTCAGCGTGTACAGCCAGCGGGCTGCCAGCTTCGCGGCTGGTGTTGGGGGTGGAACCGGTCAGGATATCGGCAATGGCGGCGCTCTGATCTTTCAGGCGGGCGGGCAGGATGGCCAGGCCCATTACCTCAATCAGGCCGATATTCTCTTTTTTGATGTTGTGGTATTCCTTGTGCGGGTGGAAGATGCCGTCCGGATACTGTTCGGTGGTGCGGTTGTTACGCAGCGCCAGGTCCAGAATGTAGCCGTCATTCTCATCATAGTGCAGAATGGGGGTGACGGTGTTGTGCGGGGTATCGCCGGTGTGGGCGATGATATCTACGCTGGTATCGCTGTAATCACGCCAGGTGCGCAGGATGTCGTCCGCGGCACTCTGCACTTCCTGGGAACTGCGGCCCACCAGGCGCACGGTGGAAACCGGCCAGTTGACGATACCGGCTTTCACGCCGGTGTAGCGCGCGTTGCGCAGCGGTACGGCGATATGCGCTTTCTGCATGGGGAAGACATAGCGCCCGCCCTGGAAATGGCTGTGGCTCAGGATGCTGCCGCCTACAATAGGCAGGTCAGCGTTGGAACCGCAGGTGTAATGGGGGAACTGTGCCACAAAGTCAAAAATTTCAGCCAGGGTATGGCGGTCCATCTCCATGGGCTTGTGGCTGTCGTTCAGCATGATGCAGTGCTCATGGAAATAGGCATAGGGGCTGTATTGCAGATAGAACGTTTCACCGGCCAGGTTCATGGGCACAATGCGATGGGTCTGGCGGGCAGGGAAGTTGATGCGCCCCGCATAGCCGATATTCTCCTTGCACAGCATGCACTTGGGGTAGCTGGCAGCGGGCTGCAGCCGCTCCATGGCAATCACTTTGGGGTCTTTTTCCGGTTTGGTCAGGTTGATGGTAATTTCCAGCTCACCGTAAGGGGTGGCCGTGTTCCACTGGATGTTCTTGGCAATTTGCGCCGTGCGGATGTAGTTGGACACAACGCACAGATCATAGAACCAGTCCGTGGCAGCTTTGGGGCCGCCCTTGGCATACAGTTTGCGGAACTTGCGGCAGACTTCGCTTTCGCGCGGCATCAGGGCACCCATCATGCGGGTTTCAAAGTTGATGCGGTACTGCGGCACACTGCCGTCAAACAGGCCCTTGGCGGCGGCAAGCTCCACCATCTCGTCCAGCAGGGCAGCGGGGGTGTCAAAATCCTCTTTGGGCACCTGTTCCTCGCTGGGCTGGGCCAGACCCAGCAGATCCAGCAGGGTGTTGCGGGCTACAATGGCATCCAGCTCCTTGATGAGCTTGTGTTTGCGGCCAAAGCGCAGCAGGCGCTCCACATCCAGGGCAAGTGCGGCATCACGCTGTTCGGCAGTCATTGCGGAAATGTTCACGGCTTCGATGTTTTGTTTCGGCATCTGTACATCCCTCCTACATTTACGATACCGCATTTTACCCTCACTTTCCATGGTGCAAAATCCCATGCTTTTGTAGTTTTCAATCAAAAGAGGTGAACCCACGGAAAGATTTCTGTGCGGTTCGCACATTCTCTGGCTCCGGGATTCACCCCTTTGATTTATTTCATTCGGTTTGCAACGGGCGGACTCAGTGCTTCAGGTCGCTGAACAGGTTTTTCTGGTAAACGCCATCGGCCACCAGTTTGGCAAAGCTGTCAATCACGGTCTGCTTGTCCTCTTTATAGGTAACGCCGAACCACTTGTCATGGGTGGGCAGCACCTGAACGGTCACGGCATTCTTTTCCAGCAGCTCGCCAATATAGATGGGCAGCAGGTACTCGGCCTTCAGCGGGTTGGCGGGAACGCTCTTCTCAAAGAACTCCACAAAACCGTCCTCCAGCACCTTCACGAACTCCGGTGTCAGGCCCCAGAAATTCATCGAAACCAGGCTCTCCGGGTCAATGGCCTTGCCCTCAACGGCAGCGCCGTCAGCGGTCTTTTCAATGCCGGAAGTCTCCACAACATCGGTCAGGTAGCCTTCGGCGTTCATCTGGCAGACACCGCGGGTCACAGCGCCGTTGTCGCTCAGGGTGTTCTTCAAAACAAAGCCGGCCATGGACAGGGCGTTCGGTTTGTCCGGGGTGTAGCCCTGCAGGAAGTTGTGAATCCGGACAAAAGCTTCCTTGCCATAGTAGTCGTCAGCATTGATAACGGCGAACGGTTCCTTGATGACATTCTTGCAGGCCAGAACTGCCTGGCCGGTGCCCCAGGGCTTGCTGCGCTCAGCGGGAACTTCGTACCCGGCGGGGATGGCGTCCTTCTCCTGGAAAGCATAGGCAATCTCAATGCCCAGGTCGGCACAGGTCTTTTCAATGCGGTTGCCGATGGCTTCCTTGAAAGCCTCCTCAATGTCGTGGCGGATGATAAAGACAATCTTGTCAAACCCGGCTTCGATGGCATCATGGATGGAGTAATCCATGATGATCTCGCCGTTGGGGCCGACAGCGGCCAGCTGCTTGATGCCGCCGCCAAAGCGGGAGCCGATGCCGGCTGCCATAATGACCAATGCTGTTTTCATACATTTTCCTCCTGAAATATCGGTTATCCTTACTTCTTCATATTTTTACATCGTCAAAAACCGGATTACGGCGTTCAGGTCCGGTCCCATCAGGAAAGATCCCAGAACCCCGGCTGCGATGTAAACACCAAGGTAGATAAAAACGGCTGCCCAGCTGGTGCCGCCGGTTGCGGCCAGGGCATCGCTGCGTTGCGGGCCTTCGGGGCAACGGTCATAAACGCGGTGAATGCGTCGTTCGCTTTCTTTTTTATACCAGTACACAGCAAACAGGCCGCGAATAACCATCTGGATAAAGTTCAGCACATAGCATACCTGCATGGCCGTGGGAATTAGCCGCAAAAACGGCATACCCACCATCCACTCCGCACCGGATACCGCCATCAGGTACAGCAGGGAGGGCAGCGTCACAATAAAATCCAGCAGCACAAAAAGAACACCCTGCTTCCACATTTTGCGGTAGAAGAAATAGAAAGGCCCAAGGAAAAAGGCGGAGAACGAGATGACTGCTTTGCGCCGGGTTTCCTGCATGCGGAAGAACTGCATCATATAATAAATGCTGGACGGCCCAACATAGCTGGCCCAGTCCCGCGCCTTGATGCCGTCAATCGGGTCATCGGGGCCGACTTCCTTGCAGGTAAAGCCATCCGGCCCCATGCTGCCTGCACTGAAAAACTCCTGGTCGGGTGCCTGTTCTTGGCGCGGTGCCTGGCGATACTGCGGGGCGCCGCCGGCCTGGCAGCTGCCGTTGGCGTACACCGGGCCGTTGCCGCCGGGGGCGGGGTGATCCTGCTGGTACTGCACGTTATCCGGGTGGTCCGGCAGCGAAACGCCGCAGTGGTTGCAGTATTTTGCGCCCAGCGGGTTATGGGTGCCGCAGTTGGGGCAGACGATATCATCCGGCCGGTCGGAAATCACGTTGTCCGGGGTCCATTCAAACCCGGCGGCGTGGTCTGCCTGATGCACGCAGACACCGACCTTTTTCCAGCATTCGCGGTGGTACGGTGTGCCGCAGTCCGGGCAGACAACGATATCATCTGCTTCTTTGAATTTTTGTTTGCATACGGGGCAGGTATTGCCCTTGTAATCAGCCATGTGTGATCCTCCGAATTTTCAGGGCGGGGAGTGTTATCCTGCCCATCCATCTTGTTCCGCTGCGGCCAAAAAGGCGCAAACGAAATAATTTAGCCATATTATACACCATATGTCCATGGAAAGCAAAGAACTTTTCATGAATAAGCGGGCAGAAAGCGGATTTTTGCAGAATATTTGCAGATTTTGGCCTGCCGATAGCTGGTGTGTATCAAAAAAGTAGAAGCCGATTTTAATCTGCACACCTGTAACGTGCACATCATGCCGTGTGTTTTATCCCTCTTTACAAGAAATAAGATTTGCGTTATACTGATAACATCTTGATTTATGCGTATCTTTATTTTTATTGATTGACCAAGGGGTAGCAAATATGATCACCATTGACGAATTGAAATTTAAGCTCGGCGGGCTGGAAACTGCGGTAAACGACCTGCGCGATGCCCTTTCCATTGAAGCGAGCGAAAAGCGCCTGGCAGAGCTGGAACACCAGATGACGTTGCCCGGTTTTTATGATGACCAGGAAAAAAGCCAGAAAGTCATCAGCGAGATGGGCGAAGTGAAAAATAAGCTGGAGCGCTTCGGCAAACTTTCCACCCAGTACGAGGAAGCCCAGACCCTGCTGGAAATGATTGAGGAAGAAAATGATCCCTCTCTGGCAGCAGAAGGCGAAGAAGCTGTGAACGGCGTGGAGAAATCCATTGACGAACTGCAGCTGATGACCATGCTGAACGGCGAGTACGACCATTCCAACGCTATCCTGACTTTCCATGCAGGCACCGGCGGCACCGAAGCACAGGACTGGGCCAAGATGCTGACCCGTATGTACACCCGCTGGGCCGAAGCCCACGGCTACACCGTGGAAGTTCTGGATGTGCTGGAAGGCGATGAAGCCGGTATCAAGTCCGCTTCTATGATGATTAAGGGTGCCAACGCTTACGGTATGCTGAAAAGTGAAAACGGCGTGCACCGCCTGGTGCGTATCAGCCCGTTTGATGCCAACGCCCGCCGCCAGACCAGCTTTTCCAGCCTGGAGGTTATGCCGGAACTGGATAACAATATTAAAGTCGAGATCAACCCGGCGGATATTGAAATGCAGGTTTACCGTTCTTCCGGTGCAGGCGGCCAGCACATCAACAAAACGTCTTCCGCTGTGCGTTTGATCCACAAGCCCACCGGCATTGTCACTTCCTGCCAGACCCAGCGCAGCCAGCTGCAGAACCGTGAGTACGCCATGGAAATGCTGAAAGCCAAGCTGTACCAGATCGCTCTGCAGCAGCACAAGGATAAGGTGGATGACATCAAGGGTGTGCAGAATGAAATCGCCTGGGGCCACCAGATCCGCAGTTATGTGTTCATGCCGTACACCCTGGTCAAGGACCACCGTACCAACTATGAAAGCGGCAATGTGCAGGCCGTGATGGATGGCGACCTGGACGGTTTCATCTATGCTTACCTGAAAGCATCTTCCCGCGGTGAACTGCAGGATGTATAATTAAAATAGAATAAAGTAAAATAGAATAAAGAAATATCCATCCGGCGCGCATGGCCTGAACAAAGGGCTGTGCGCGCTTTGCTTTTTGGCGGGTAAAAACAGGTGAACCTGCTGCAAAAGCCGCCGCAGTTTTGCATAAAGTGACCAAAGTGTACGGCATACCCGGCGGGAACAGTTGCATTTTTCGGCAAGCCTGCTATAATACATGCAGTATTGCCAGCAAACATTAAAATTGTGTTAATATGGCCTTGGGGTGTATCTGAAAAGTCGAAAATATAGTCTATTTCTAGAAATGCAGCCGGATTTTACGTTAAGGCAATACCGCACAATTCTAAGTGCCGATACGGCGAGCGAGGCACGGCAGCT
>OHYU01001098.1_pt1 | contig 11192 bp, 10 predicted proteins | sample 1580331 | NCBI WGS metagenome assembly OHYU01 (sample SAMEA3882519, study PRJEB24775) | human gut metagenome | biome: human-associated habitat; feature: intestine environment; material: feces | place: Netherlands | collected 2009/2010
GTAATTTAGATGGAACAGAATGTGAGAAACCAATAGAAAAGATATGGTGGTTCGGTTATAATAAAGAAAAAAGTATCGAAGCAGGAAAGGAGAAAACATTATGCCGGTAACAATAAAAATATTGTTGAATCAGTATACCGAAATATTACGGAAGATATATGGAAGTCATTTAAAGACAGTAATTTTATATGGATCCTATGCAAGGGGAGATTATAAGGCAGATTCTGATATAGATATAATGATTCTCCTGGACTTGTCAGACATAGATATTAAACAGTATCGCCATGAATTGTCAGGAGAAACTTTTGATTTCAATATGGATCATGACCTTGATATTAAACCGATAGCAAAAAGCCAACAGCATTTCCAGAACTGGGTTGATGTATACCCATTTTATGCGAATGTAAAGAAAGAAGGGGTGAAACTGTTTGATGCAGCCTAATGAAAAGGGAACGCAGAAAGATTTGGTATTGTATCGTATTGAAACCTCTAAAAGTGACATCAAAGCAGCTGAAATCCTTTTGGCAGCTAAAGAATTCCGTGGAGCAAATAACCGGGCATATTATGGGATTTACCATGCAATATCAGCTGTGCATGCGTTGGATGGCAATGCGTATAAAAGACATAAAGATGCTGTGGCAAACTTCAATAAGGATTATGTGAAGACGTCTGTGTTTCCAAGGGAAATGGGAAGGAAAATCGGTCAGGCAGAAGAGATTCGCCATGCCAGCGATTATGATGATTTTTATATTGCAACAAGAGAAGAAGCAGAAGAACAGATAGAAACGGGTAAACAATTATTGGAATTGATAGAAGAATATATCAAAAGAAAATTAAAGGACAATAATAAGTGATGATCGCAAAAAATACCTTCCACAGTAACTCTGTGTAAGGTATTTTTTTGTAGTGCGCCTTGCGTGGTAATGTAATGCTAAATGAGATGGGCAAGGCGCAGAATCCGGGTGGTCTACTGGAAGATGCAGCAAAAAAAGAATACGTTTTCACAAAATAAGATTGACTTTTTTAAAAACTCTTATTATCATATAAAACATATTTAATTACTATGAAATAAGGAATAATAAAAAGTTCTGTTACACAGATGACGTTGAGCAGCTTACAGGACTGGCAGCGGGCAGACTTTTTTTTAGAGGGAGGGGACGGGTACATGTCCATCAAGAAGATTGCAGAAAAGGCAGGGGTTTCACCGGCGACGGTTTCCAGAGTTTTGAATAATCCCAATTATAAATGTTCTGTTTCCGGCCTCCGGGACAAGATATGGAAAACAGCTATCGAGATGAATTATGTGCCCAACGAGGCGGCCCGGAATCTGAAAAAAGGCGTTTCCGCAAAGCAGGAGAAAACCTGGTACATCAATATCCTGATGACAAGAACCGATTCTTCCATAACGGATCCGTTTTTTGCGGAGCTCCTTCGGGTGATCGAAAGTGAGATCCATGATAAAAACTGCATTCTTTCCAAAGTATGGTATATGTCTGTGTTTTCCGATGACCGGAAGTGCCGAAGGGAGAATCTGGACCGGCTGATCGACGGAATGTATGATGAGGTGGAAGGGAAAAGGGACGGACTGATCATCATCGGCAGATGTAATAAAGAGGCTTTGAAGAAGCTGAATAAGAAGTATAAGAGTGTGGTATCGGTGAACCGGAATTCTACCAATTATGAAGTGGATGAGGTCCTTTGTGATGGGAAAAAGATCGCAGCAGCGGCAGTGGAATATCTGATCTCCCTGGGACACAAAAATATCGGTTATATTGGCCAGTGTCACAGCGAGGACCGGTATAACGGGTATCTGGAAACACTGAAGAAGCATGATCTGGATGTGATACCGGAGTATGTTATCGAAACAAAGCAGACTGAAGCCGAGGGGTACGAGGCCATGGAAAAGTTCTTTCAGTCGGACGACATGCCAACCGGAATCTACTGTGCCAATGATATTTCGGCGATCGGAATGCTGAAGTGCCTGAATAAATTTCGGAACCGGTATTATATGCCTTCGATCATATCCAGCGATGATATACAGGAGGCACAGTTTACCAGACCGATGCTGACAACGGTGAGCCTGCCCAAGGAGGATATGGGAAAATTTGCATTATACCTGCTGCTGGACCGGCTGAAGGGCGGGCATTCCGGTATTGTGCGAATGGAGCTGGAAGGCAGACTGATGATACGGAACAGCTGCAGCAGTGTGGAGGACAGTATGTGGAGCGATTATTGTATCTGAGTGTTGCGGATGCGCAGATATAGTGACAGACAGGATGCGGTTGCGCTATGACCAGAGTATTTCATGAAAACGTTTTCAGATATTCCTATTTAATTAATGGGAATAATATGGTTTAATGTATTCAATTCAAAAAAAATTACAGAACCACAGTAAACGGAAAGAACAGGTATGATTTGACAGCGAAATGAAGCAGTTACATTGTTGGGAAAAAGATTTCTAAATAAAAATGTGGTTGTAAAGGAGTACACAGATCATGAAAAGAAAACGCATCGCAGGTGTCTGTATCACACTGGCAGCAGTGGTACTGGCAGGAACTTTTGCAGTATCAGGAAACAATACAAAGGATAAAAATCAGGTAGAGATCATCAATGTGTCCTATGATCCAACCAGAGAATTTTATGAGGAATACAACAAGATCTTTGCAGATTACTGGAAAGGGGAAACCGGCCAGAGTGTGGATGTGATCCAGTCTCATGGAGGTTCCGGCAAGCAGGCACTTGAGATTTCCAACGGACTTCCGGCAGATGTAGCCACACTTGCCCTGGAATATGATATCGATGCGATCCGGAATGCCGGTCTGATCGACAAGGGATGGATCGATGAATATCCGGATGACAGTGCTCCTTATACTTCCACCATTGTATTTCTTGTTCGGAAGGGAAATCCGAAGAATATCCAAGACTGGGATGATCTGACAAAGGATGGTGTGGGAGTGATCACTCCCAATCCGAAAACCTCCGGTGGTGCCCGCTGGAATTACATGGCAGCCTGGGCTTATGCCAATGAGAAATATAACGGCAATGAGACAGAGATGAAAGCCTTTGTCAAGAAGCTTTACAAAAATGTCCTGGTTCTGGATTCCGGAGCAAGAGGTGCCACAACCTCTTTCGTGGAAAACGGGCAGGGGGATGTGCTGATCGCCTGGGAAAATGAAGCGTTTCTTTCTGTAAGGGATAATCCGGATGATTACGAGATCGTAACGCCGGGCATCAGTATCCTGGCACAGCCATCCGTTGCTGTTGTAGATGAAAATGTGAAAAAGCATGATAATGCAGAAGCTGCGAAAGCATATCTGAAATATCTGTATTCCAATGAAGCTCAGGAGCTGATCGCGGAGAATTACTATAGGCCGGTTGATCAGACGATCCTGAAAAAGCATGCAGATACTTTTAACCTGAAGGTGAAGCTGACAACGATCAAAGATTTCGGCGGCTGGGATGCAGTTCAGAAAAAGCATTTCGCAGACGGCGGAGTGTTTGATGAGATCTATGAAGAGTAGAAGAGCCTGAGATTTTATAACAGATCAGAGAGTTGTAGAAGAGTCAGAGATTTGCAACAGATTAGAGAATTGTAGAAGAGTCAGAGATTTGCAGCAGACCGGGAATTTGTAACAGACCAGAAACTTAGAATAGAAAAGAGGGGAGACAGAAATGAAGAAACAACAGAGTAAACGTGTGATACCAGGCTTTGGACTGACAATGGGAGTGACTTTGGCGATGCTGAGTATCGTAGTTCTGATCCCTCTTGCGTCTCTGGCAGTATACTCGGCGCGGCTGGGTTTTCGGGAATTTATTGAGGTGATCACACGGCCGAGGGTTTTGTCCGGATTCTATGTAAGCTTTATTACCGCATTTGCGGCCACAGTGATCAATGCTATTATGGGCCTGGTCCTTGCGTGGGTGCTGGTAAGATATGATTTTCCGGGAAAAAGGATCATGGATGGAATGATCGAGCTGCCTTTTGCGCTGCCAACTGCAGTTGCCGGTATCTCGCTGACATCACTGACATCCGACAAAGGACTGGTGGGAAGCTTTTTTGCAAATTTCGGTATTAAGATCGCCTATACCAGAATCGGTATCACGGTTGCATTGATCTTTGTAGGAATCCCTTTTGTAGTCCGGGCCATTCAGCCGGTGCTGGAAAAACTGGACGGTTCCTATGAGGAGGCGGCTCGTGTCATGGGTGCAAAGCCATTCACCGTTTTTCGCAGGGTTATTCTTCCGGAGCTTCTGCCGGCAATGCTTTCCGGGGCGGGACTTGCCTTCGGACGTTGCCTGGGAGAATACGGAAGCGTTGTTTTTATTGCAGGAAACAAGCCTTACTATACAGAAATCACGCCACTGATCATCATGTCAAAGCTTCAGGAGTTTGACTATGAAAGCGCAACAGCTATCGCACTGGTTACACTGGCAGTATCATTCCTGATCCTGTTTGGTGTGAATCTGGTGCAGGCAAGAAATACGAAACGTATCAGAGGGAGGGATGCATAATGGATGAAAAAAAGAAGCAGGCTTCCGGGCCGGTGAAATGGATCCTTATCGGGATTTCCGTGATCTTTCTTTTTGTGATGCTGGTACTGCCTCTGGTGGTTGTTGTAACCCAGGCACTGAGCAAGGGCTGGCAGTGCTATGTGCAGGCGGTGACAGATGAGTACACGCTGAAAGCGCTGAAGCTGACCATTGGGGCGACGGCTGCGGCTGTTGTATGCAACACGATCTTCGGCCTGTGTGCAGCGTGGGCAATGACCAGATTTCATTTCCGGGGAAAAAAGCTTCTGACGACGCTGATCGACATTCCGGTTACGGTGTCACCGGTCATCGCAGGTCTTATTTATATTCTGGTTTTTGGAAAGCAGAGCCCGCTTTATTCTGTTCTTGACAAAGCAGGGATCCAGATCGTGTTTGCAGTTCCTGGAATTATCCTGGCAACGATTTTTGTTACGTTTCCATTTGTATCAAGAGAGATCATTCCGGTGCTGGAATCTATAGGGTCCGATGAGGAAGAGGCGGCAGCACTGATGGGAGCAAAAGGCTGGACGATTTTTACCAAGGTGACATTTCCGCATATCAAGTGGGCATTTCTCTATGGTGTTGTGCTGTGTACAGCCAGAGCCATGGGAGAGTTTGGAGCTGTGTCCGTACTGTCCGGACATCTCCGTGGAAAAACAAATACACTTCCGCTTCATGTGGAAATTCTTTATAACGAATTCCAGTATGTTCCGGCATTTGCGGTTTCTTCGATCCTTGTGATCCTGGCGGTGATCCTTCTGATCGCAAGAAATGTTCTGGAGCATAAAGGAAAGGGGGAAAAAGGCGATGTACGTTGAGTTAAAAAATATCAATAAAACATATGGAGATTACAAGGCATCTGACAACGTAAGTTTTGGCATCGAAAAAGGTAAGCTGATCGGTCTCTTAGGCCCAAGCGGAAGCGGAAAGACAACGATCCTCCGTATGATCGCCGGTCTGGAGCAACCGGACAGCGGTGAGATCATCATTGACGGAAGAGTGGTCAATGATGTTCCTGCCAGCGAGCGGGGCATTGGATTTGTGTTCCAGAATTATGCCCTTTTCCGGTATATGACTGTGTATGATAATATTGCGTTTGGTCTGAAAGTACAGAAGGCGGATAAGAAGTATATCAAGCAGAGGGTTATGGAACTGGTAGAGCTGATCGGGCTGAAAGGCCTGGAAAAAAGATATCCAAGTCAGCTGTCCGGCGGCCAGAGACAGCGAGTTGCTTTTGCCCGGGCACTGGCTCCGAATCCGCAGCTGCTTCTTCTGGATGAGCCTTTTGCTGCTATTGATGCAAAGATCCGTACAGAGCTTCGAAGCTGGCTGAAGGATATGATTGAGAAGCTGGGAATCACCAGTATTTTCGTTACGCATGACCAGGATGAAGCTATTGAGGTGGCAGATGAGATCATCATTACAAACCGTGGTCGCATTGAACAGAAGGGAACGCCGCTGGAAGTTTACCAGAATCCGGATACTGCGTTTACGGCGGGATTTTTCGGACAGACTTCTGTGATCGATAACTATCAGGTGTTCAATCACTTCGAGGAAGTTCCGGGAGGTGAAAAGGCCATTGTGCGGCCGGAATTTGTGAAGGTGACGAAGAAAAATGAGGAGCAGAAATATAAGAGTTCTGCAACAGAGGGTGTTGTAGAGCGAGTTGCTTTCCGTGGAAGCAGCCTGGAACTGAAAGTCCGTGTAGGAGACACCGTCCTCAGCGCCAGGAGAAGCCTGGATGAAGAACCCGTCCGGGAAGGCGAAGTTGTGGATGTGTTTGTGCAGAGGATCTTTGTGACGAAGGGGAATGAAGCTGTGCTGCTGCATAATACGACTATGGTTGAGGATTGGTTGGTTATATAAAAAAATGCCGCGGGAGCGGCATTTTTTTATGAGCAAGTAGCGTTAGCGGATTGCGAATATCATATGATGAGGCCGCGGGAGCGGCATTTTTTTAGATGTGTGAAATTTTTACACCATAATATTCTGCAAGAGAATCCACCAGATCATCACGGATTTTTTTGTGGTCATTGCCATCCAGGGACATAACACAGGATACCATCTGACGTTTTTTATCAATGACGCAGTATTGGCCGTAATTGCCGGACAGGATCAGCGTATCTTCCATGGGCCCCATATATATGAAATATCCATAGCCATAACTCTGATAATCCGGACGCTCGGTTAATGGATTGTAGGAATCGATATGTTTTCGGCAGGCATCCATAACAAAGTTTTTTGGGACAATCTGTTTTCCGTTCAGAGCACCTTCATGCAGAAGCAGATGCCCAAAACGGGCCAGTTCATCAATCGTCAGATACAGTCCATTAGCTGCCATGCAATGTCCCTGAGGGCAGAGGGTCCAGTCCGGATTCGGGATGCCAATTGGTTCAAACAGACGATATCGCAGATAATTCAACAAACCGGTTCCGGATTTTTCTTCCAGAAGAACAGACAAAATATAGGAACAGAAATTGCTGTACACGAAATGGGTACCTGGTGTATAGGGAAAAGAATCATTCTGGAAAAAATATCTTACCCAGTCTTTTTCTCTGTATCGTTCCGGACCGTCGCAGAAAAAGAGAGGATCTTTCTGACCGGATGACATCGTAAGCAGATCACGGATCTTTATTTTGTAAAGATTTTCGGAAGGATCAGATGGGAAATATTTTTCAAACCAGGGATAAATATATTCATCAAGAGTGATCAGTCCTTCGCGTTCTGCGATACCAGCAGCCATGGCAACAAAAGGCTTGCTGATAGACCATATATTTAATCGGGTTTTTACCGGAAAAAGCCTGAATTCTTCTTTTAAAACATCGTTTTTATATATCTGGGCATAGATAATATTGGAATGATGATGTTTAGATTTTTCAAGAAAAATATCTAAAATTTCCTGCATGATAATCCCCCCCTGTAATTATTATTCGTAAAAAAGATCAAAGTCTGAGTAAAGTTCTTCCAGGTCATGAAGGCGTGTACTGATGGACTTGCACTTGCTTTTTCGGATTTTTGCAACAATGCTGTCAAAAAGACAATAGAGACAGGAAAAGGAGTTAAATCCCATTTCATTGAGATTGATCTCTGTAATGACCGCATGATCTGCCAGAGACCATGCCGGTGATGAAATACTGTCTGTGATGGCAAGGATCTTTGCACCATGGTTTTTGGCAACCTGTGCGTATTTCAGTGACCATTTGGTATAGCGGGCAAAAGAGAGCAGAAGAACAACAGTATCTTCAGAAGCTTCCGTGAGATATTCAAAATGGGGATCATAAAATTCATGAACCACCTTGGTATTTCCAAGAAGCTGATTCAGCAAGGTTCCCATCCAGAGTGCTGCACTGTAAGAGGAACGGGCGCCTACAATCAGACGTTTCTTCGCATTGGTCAGATAGGTAACGATCTGATCCATATCATCCTGACTCAGGTGTGAAGCCCAGTTTTCCATGGAATGGAGTTCTTTTGCAATGATGTTCTGATAGAAATTCCCATTGTCCAGTGTGTCATCTGCTGTAGCTGTGGGAATGGAAAGAATATCATTCTGTACAGTACGCTGCATTTCAGAAAAACTTTCAAATCCCAGGGAATAGGCAAGGCGTATGATAGTGGTTTCGCTTACGGAAATTTCCTTGCTGAGTTTCGCAAGGGTGGAATAACTGAATGAATCAAGGTGTTGTAATATATATTCGGCGACTTTCTTCTGACCGGCAGAAAGGAAAGATACTTTTTCACGGATCAACTGTTCTATTTTCATGAAAACCTCCTGTATTGTACGATTAGTATAATAAATTATAACAGGTGTAAAGTTTGATTACAATATAATGGAGTAAAAAATTCTTCTTGATATAAAAAAGATGTAAATAATGCACAAATTAAAGTGTGTATTTTTAATAATATTGTCAATAGAAATCTTGAAACCTAGATGTTAATATAGCATTAAATAATTCATATGACGTCAGAAAAAGAATTAATTGCACTATTAATATTAAAGTCAATAAAAAAGGGGGGCTTTTATGTCGTCAACAGTAAAGGAAATAAAAGAAAAAACAGGTTACCTGAAACGAAGTGATCTTTATACAATCGGTGTAGGACAGGCGATTGGATCGGGTGTTCTGACACTGATCGGACCGGCAATTCTTTTGACTGGTCAGTCAGCATGGCTGGCATATGTAGCTGCATGTATCTGGGGATTTATGATGATTGCACCAATTCCATGGATCACATCTACACTGAAACTTGGAGGAGGATTTTATTCTCTGGTAGGAGATATGGCCGGCAAACGAGTTGCCGGTATGTATGCAGTAGGATTTTTGCCACAGACGATCAATCTGGCGACTTATGGTGTGGCAATTGGTATGTATGCAAATTCCCTGTGGCCGCAGATCAATGCGAAATGGTTTGGAATTGCAGCCCTGAGTGTGTTCTTTGCCATCAATCTGTGTGGTGTGGATGTAATGGCGAAGGTACAGAAAATTCTGGTTACCCTGCTGTTTGTTGCACTTGGTCTGTTTATTGTTCTGGGATGCCTCCAGCTGAAAAATCCGGTGTTTGAGTTTACAGCACCAGACTTTTTCTCCAATGGTCCATCCGGATTCTTTTCCGCAATCATGCTGTATGTATATTCAACAAACGGATATTCCTGCATTATGAATTATGGTAAACAGGCAAAAGAGGCACATAAAGATATTCCAAAGGCACTTCTGTACTGTATTCCGACACTGATGGTTATATATGGCGGTGTTGCAATTGTAGCAAGTGGTGTGCTTCCTCTGGATCAGGTAGCCGGACAGCCGCTTACCCTGGTTGCAAAAAATATTTTAAATCCGGCACTTTTCACAGTATTTATGATTGGTGGTCCGGTACTTGCACTGTCTTCATCCATTAATTCAACAATTTCCAATAACTGTATTCCGGTTGCACAGTCCTGTAAAGATGGATGGCTTCCGAAATCATGGGCAGCTCAGAACAGAAGAGGGGCTTACTGGAAACTGATGACATTTACTTATCTTATGGGAATATTACCTGTGTTACTGGACTTTTCTATCAGTGATGTTGTAAATAATATTATGCTTCTGGCATCAGCACTGGCATTTCTGCAGATTTATGCTTATTTCCAGCTTCCGAAAAAACATGCAGAAGCATGGGAAAAATCACCAATGCATATTTCTAACGGAAAATATTATTTCCTCTGCTGTTTGAGCCTGTTTGCATATATCTGCATTTTTATCAATTCTTGCAGAAGCCTGAAACTTCCGGTAGTAATCATCAGTCTGATAGCCATTGTAGTATGCATGGCTTACGGATGGTTTAGAAGTGTAAGTCCTGATGTAAAGATGGAAACAAGTGTGTGGGAGGATTAATGTTTATGAATAAAGACCAGAACCTGATCAATGAATTTGCTATCAAAACTTTAAAAGAAAATCTCAATGTTATGTATGCGCAGATATGGCGTGAAGGACAGTTAACGGCAGAATATAAAAGAATGCCGGTCAAGACACGCCTTAACACCTGGTCTGCCTGCAAGGGTGTTGTGTCCTGCGCGGCAGGAATCGCACTTGATGAAGGGCTGATTCGACTTGATGAGAAGATTGTGGATATTTTTCCAGAGTATGCACCGGAGAATCCGGAAGGATATCTGGGGGATGTAACGCTGGAAAATATGCTGACAATGACTACAGGTTTGGAAAGCTCTCTGTTTTTCTGTGACTGGCCGGAGCGTTACACAACTCCGGACTGGATCCGATATTTCTTCGAGAATGCGAAAGTGATAAAAAAACCGGGAACAGAATGGCTGTACAGCAATTTTAATACTTATATGATCAGCTGTGCGATTGAAAAACGTGCGGGAGTTAATCTTCTGGAATATTTGAGAAATCGCTTTTTTGAGCCGCTTGGAATTGGAAATCCAGACTGGACTTTGTGTCCGAAAGGGCATGTGCATGCGGCTAATGGACTTTATGTGAATATTGATGAGTTTACCCGGTATGGGCAGATGATTCTTCACAAGGGAAATTATAATGGAAAACAGCTGGTGCCAGAGTCGTACATGAAGATGGCAACGTCCAATCTGGTAGACAATTCAGCGGCAGGAAGTCCGGGAAATCTTTATTCCGGTTTTGGATATGGATATCAGTTTGTCATGAATCCGGAAGCCGGTTCCTATCGATCCGATGGAAATTATGGTCAGTTCTGTCTGGCGTTTCCTGACAAGGATGCAGTAGTAACTGTAATGTCTCTGGAGGGGGATTTCCAGAAAATAGGAAATCATCTATGGACTACAGTGGTTCCGGAATTATAAGAATTCTGTCTGGCAAATCAGACAGTGTAAGAGGGCTTAAATCTTTCTGGCTTGACATTGGTCAGAAACCGTTTTATACTCCTGTCTTTGACAGTTGCTAAACAAAAAAATCGCTGTACCTTTTGATTTTACTGGGGTTCGGCGATTTTTTTGTGTTGTTTTGGAATATAGTATTTTATCCAATGCGTCGTAAAACCCCCTGCTTCAACTATGGGGATATAAGACGCGTCCATCGAATTTATGCAAGTAATTGAAGATGGACAAAATAGTAATTGTATTAACTAATAAACCATAGTATAATATAAATATGAACACAACATATAAATCAAACAACAATGTCGTCTATTCCTGTAAATAC
>OHYU01001102.1_pt1 | contig 11161 bp, 13 predicted proteins | sample 1580331 | NCBI WGS metagenome assembly OHYU01 (sample SAMEA3882519, study PRJEB24775) | human gut metagenome | biome: human-associated habitat; feature: intestine environment; material: feces | place: Netherlands | collected 2009/2010
ATGATATTATCATTTGCGACCCCGAAGCCGAATATTACCCCCTTGTCGGACGTTTGAAAGGACAGGTTATCAAGGTTTCGCAGAACAGCACGCAGTACATTAACCCTATGGATATTAACCTCAATTACAGCGAGGGCGACACGCCCATAGCCTTAAAGAGCGATTTTATCCTTTCCTTTTGTGAGTTGATTATGGGAGGTAAAAACGGGCTGGAAGCTGTCGAAAAGACCTTGATTGACCGCGCTGTTATCAGCGTGTACCGCAACTACCTTGCCGACCCGAAGCCCGAAAATATGCCGATTTTGGGCGACCTCTACGACGAGATCAAGAAGCAGCCGGAAAAGGAAGCGCAGCGTATCGCGGCGGCATTGGAACTCTATGTAAACGGCAGCTTGAACATTTTTAACCACAGGACAAACGTTGACATTCATAACCGCCTTGTCTGCTTTGATATTAAGGAACTCGGTACGCAGCTTAAAAAAGTCGGTATGCTTATCGTCCAAGACCAAGTATGGAACAGAGTAACGGTAAACCGCAGCGAGGGCAAGGCGACGCGGTATTACATCGACGAATTTCATTTACTCTTGAAAGAGGAACAGACCGCAGCATACAGCGTCGAGATCTGGAAGCGGTTCCGAAAATGGGGCGGCGTACCCACAGGCATCACCCAGAACATCAAGGATTTGCTTGCAAGCCGGGAAATCGAGAACATCTTTGAGAACAGCGATTTCATTTATATGCTCAACCAAGCATCCGGCGATCGGCAAATCCTTGCCAAGCAGCTTAACATTTCGCCGTTCCAGCTGTCGTATGTGACGAACAGTAACGAGGGTGAGGGGCTGCTGTTCTACGGCAACACGATTATCCCGTTCAAGGATAAGTTTGATACTTCGCTGAAACTGTACAGCCTGATGACAACGAAGCCCAATGAGATGGGAAAATACAAGGAGAAAAAAGAAGCATGAACACACCGAACATTTTTGACCGACTGAGCCGTAAGATTCATCATCACTCTGACATGGAGCCGCACGAAAGCGATTCTGGCCCGCCCTTTGGTGAGGTGGAGCCGCTCAACTTCCAAGATGAAGAATCGGTAGTGCATACGGTGCTGGAGGACTTTTACGCCGTTGGTACACTGGCCGATGAACTGACTGACGGCTTTCACATGGAAGCCCACGGTTATCTTGACCGTGAGGAAGTGAATGCCCGTCTGATCGCCTTTGCCCGGAAGCTGGAACAGGTGCTTGACAAGTGGGAAAACCACGCAGCCCTTCTCGCGTGACGGCTCCAGCCGGAAGGAGGTGATTTCCATAGCAGACAAAAAGTTTCGGGGCAGAGATAAAATCGTCCAGAAAATGACCAAGGATGGTCTGGTGGATGAAAACCTCCGCACCGGGGAACAGAAGTCCGCAACCGCAGCAGAAAAGCCGGAGAAGGAAGATTCAGCAGAAGAAACTGCGGAAAAAGAAACAGACGAAGCACCTGTCGTGGAAGAAGAAATCTGTATGGATGCCGAGGACGGGGAAGAGGATGCACCCCGGCATCACAGCACCGCCAAGCAGAGCGCAGACTATTACAAAGCCCATCAGGAGAATGGCAAGCCGAAGGATGCGCCTGCGGAATCGGATGCAGAGCCGCCAAAAAAGAAGGGGCGACTTTCTTTTGAGGATGAAAAAGGCGGCATTGTCCGTGGCGTAGGGATGGGCGTTAAGAAGGTGGCGAAGAAAGGAGTGGACACCGCCACCGGGTTTGCCCATCAGAAAGTACATCAAGTGGAAAAGGACAATTCCGGCGTGGAAGCTGCTCATAAGTCGGAAGAAGCCGCCGAACGCCTGCACCACTTTGTCAAAGGCAGAAAAAAGCCCAAAGATAAATCTGCCAGAGCGGAGAAAAGAGGTGGGGAGGATCAGAAGTCCAGCCGTCTGAAATTCTCCGAGAGCGAGGGCGGCACGGCAGAAAATGCAGCAGAACCGCAGCTGAAAAAGAAACAGCCCCAGCCGCCACCGACTGCCGCAGGAGGTGAAGCAACAAAGACAGTCGGTTCAAAATTCTATCAGAAAAAGCAGTATAAGGATGCCTATGCAGCAGCCAAGCGAGGTCGGAAAGCTGGAAACGCTGCCAGCAAGCAGGCGGCAACGGCGGCGAACACGCTTGCCGAAAAAGCAAAAGCGGCGGTGCAGGAAATCGTTGTGCAGAACAAGACCCTGTGGGCGGGACTTGGCATCGCAGCACTGATGCTCATGCTGATTATGGGCGCATTTTCAAGCTGTTCCGCAGCGATCCAGGGAACGGGTAGCACCTTTATCGGAACGACGTATCCTAGTAAGGATGCTGACATGAAAGGTGCAGAAGAAGATTATCTGGAACTGGAAAAAGAACTGGATAAGCAGATTCGGCAGATGGAATCCACCCATCCGGGCTATGATGAATATCGCTATCAGCTGGATGAGATCGGGCATGACCCGTATCAGCTGATTTCTCATTTGACGGCAGTTTATGAGCAGTTCACCAGAGGACAGGTCAAACCTGTTATCAAGGAACTGTTTAAGCAACAGTATCTCCTGAAAGTGTGGGAAACGATAGAGATTCGCACACGCATGGAAACCAGAGTAGGGATTCGGCCAACGATTGACGCTTTTGGAAACGTCAGCATGGAAACCTATACCTATCAGGAAGAAGTGGAGTATGAGTACAAAATCCTCAATGTCCTGCTGAAAAATAAGGGCTTCGATACCATCGCGCGGAAGAACATGAACCAGAAGCAGACCGGGCGATACGATGCCTACAACCTGACCTACGGCAACCGCCCCGAACTGTTTGGTGCAGGCTCACCGACTTACAGCGGCGGCACAACGGGCAGTATCGGCACAGGTGATGGTGCTGGTGGCTCCGGCGGTGGCTTCAAGTACGACATTCCCTCGGAAGCCCTTTCGGATGAAAAGTTTGCAAGGATGATTGCAGAAGCCGAAAAGTATCTGGGTATGCCGTATGTGTGGGGCGGAAGTTCGCCAAGCACCAGTTTTGATTGCTCTGGCTTTGTCTGCTGGGTCATCAATAACTGCGGCAATGGCTGGAATGTCGGACGCACGACAGCAAACGGACTGCGCGGCAAGTGCAGCTACGTTTCTCCTGCAAATGCACAGCCGGGTGACTTGATCTTCTTTGAAAAAACCTATAATACCGTCGGTGCGTCGCACGTTGGCATCTATGTTGGCAACGGCATGATGATTCACTGCGGCGATCCGATTTCTTATACCAGCATCAATTCGACCTATTGGCAGAACCACTTCCTTGGTTTTGGCAGAATCAAGTAGAAGAAAGGAGAGAAGCTAGATGAGCAAAAAGCTGAAGAAGTTTTTGAATGATGCAGAGAAAACCGAAAGCAAGATCGCGGAACTGGAAGAGATAAATGTCCGGGCGGCACAGAAAAAAGAAGAGGACAATGAGATCGTTCGGGCTATCCGCAGCACAAAGCTGGGCGGGCGTGACCTGTTGGCGCTGCTGGAAAATATCCAGGCGGGGAATGTGACGTTCCAGACAACTGTAAACCACGAGAACAAGACTTCGGAAGAAGCAGAAATGGAGGATGCGATTGAGAAAGATGCTTAAAAAGCTGGGTGTTGTGATTCCCAGTGCAGTGCTGACCCTGCTGATGGCGGTAGGCTTTTCCACTCCGGCATTTGCCTATGTGGAGCTGGAAGCCAAGGAAGAGCCTGCACAGGTCATTGAGGAAGAGGAACCCACCGAGGAAGAGAAGATTCCGTTCACCATTGCGGGCAATGGCGAGGTGGAGGATAACATTACGGACGATTCCAGTAAGGAGTTCTTCACGGTCAAGACCAAGGGCGGAAATACCTTTTTTCTAGTGATCGACCGGGCAAGGAACAGCGAGAATGTGTATATGCTCTCCATGATCGACGAATACGATTTGCAGGAGTTTCTAACCGATGAGGAACGCAACGGCAAGGAAGAAGAGAAGCCGGCAGTCGTGCTACCGGAAACCAAACCTGAGCCGGAACCGGATGTCGAGATCGAAGAGCCGGAACAGGACGATGGAAAGCTGACCAAGATTCTGGCAATCGTATTTGTTATGGGTGTAGGCGGTGCAGGCGCATTCTTCTATTTCTACATTTATAAGCCGAAGCAGAGTGAGCCGGAAGTATCGAAAGAAAATCTGGAATATGAAGCTCTGCCGACAAAGAATGAGGATGAGGAAGCAGGGCAGGACGCAGAAACCGAAGAATAATAGAAGAACCGTATAATCTAGTGGTGCAGGGATGGTCTGATTCGGACTGTCCCTGCTTTTTTCAAACAAGCAGGAGGATACATGAAATATCTTGTGATAGCAGAAAAGCCGAGTGTGGCACGTTCCATCTCGAAAGTGATCGGTGCATACAAACATGAGGACGGGTATCTGGAGGGTGGGGATTGCGTGGTGAGCTGGTGTCTGGGGCATCTGGCAGAGTATGCAGCCCCGGAACACTATGATGAACGCTATGAAAACTGGCGTTTTGAGGATTTGCCGATTCTCCCTGTTGAGTGGAAACTGCTGGTACACAATACCAAGAAGCCGCAGTTCAATGTTCTGCGCAAACTGCTCCGCAGCAAGAAATTTGATTATGTGGTGAACGCCTGCGATGCAGGGTAGTGCGGTTAGGTGACTCAAGAGAAAGAAAAAAGAGACCTCATCTCGTCAAAAATCAAATTTCAAAATCATTAAAGGAGCTATTCAAATGAAACGAAATCAGAATTTCGACCATAATCACTCTCAAAAACTGCTTTCCTTCCGCTACAACATAGACACCAACCGAGTGGAAGCCCGGTTCACGGATGGCTCTGCCGTCGCCAACAGGATGCCCAACTGCCTCAGAACATCCTCAACCCGCTACTTTACAGTGGGGTTGACACGGAGGATTGAGTGTCATCGTTTTTTCATGGCTACCGCCGAAAATCATTGTAACGTATTTTGTGTTACAAATTGGTCAAGCGAATGATTATGATTAAAATTCTCTTACTCGCACAATAAGTCATTTGATAAACTGGTTAAAATGCCAAATAATTTCAAATCATAGTCCAACACACAACAAATGTGGTATAATAACAATATATTTAATGCTTTAACTGTGTTTGCAAAAAGGAAAAGAAGATAAGTATGGAGATTACATGGTTGAAAAATGAAGATAATGCCATTCAATACGTCTATGCCTCTGCTGTTCCCCAAAAAATACCATTAGACATTTTTAAAGAAATTGTTCAGAGCAGTAAAGAAAACTGTCTACCTGAATTTTATGTGATATCTGAACAGGGAAAGTATATCGGATATATTTTATTATTGGCCGATAAAAAAGAAGACATCCCTAAACCTTTTACATTTCTTGCATGTCATAATGGCGATACTCTGCCAAAAGAAACTCACAAAAAAATATTGGAATTTATCGGCAAACGGTGTCGTGTAAACAACTGGAATAAACTCGCTTGGTTGGCCGAACAAGAAATCCAGCAATTGTGATATCATCGTTTTTTAAGCTATCTCTCTATAAAAACTCCTTAAAGACATAAAGGCAAACTTGAATAAATAAATTTATCTAAAAGCCCCACCTACAATAGATATTCCAAATCGAAGAATCTACTGCAGGTGGGGCTTGTTCTATGTGATAAGCTATTTTGTAAAAATCAAATACGTAGATTATATGGCAGAATCATTTGGTGACACTGAAAGCTAATGTTGCGCCATCAACGACACTATACATATCGCCGTTAGCCGCAGTAGCAATTCCAGTAAACTCAACCTCCCATTTTCCTTTAGAGAGTCCATATTTTACATCTTCCGTACCGATTGTGCCGTATGCAGAAATGGCATGATCAAAGGTTCCAAAGGGTGTACCAAGTTTATTGAAATGCAGGTTACCTTCAAAGGAAACAATTACTGCACCCGGAACGGTAATCGTCCATTGGATATACCCTTCAGACAGATAATCAAGTGTACATGAACCAGCATCGCCCCAGAAGGTTTCGCGAGAAATTGGGACAAGTTTGAATGTTGCAGAGTTTACAGTTGTTCCTTTATCAATTTCGATACTAGATTTTTTGGAAGAAAGTGCTACAACGCCTGGTTCAACTGCAACAGCAGCAGGCATCAAAACTGTGTTGAAAACAACCAACGCAGCACTCGTTCCAGCCATTTTAAGGAATTCATTTCGGGTCATCTTTTTCATGTCGATTTGCTCCTTATATTTTATTGACTGTTACAAGTCACCCAGCTACAATTTGGATTCTTTTTCGCTTAATTCTGCACTGGAATCACCTCTTACAAAATTTTAGTATATTGGCATCATCGTGATCAAAAGCAATATCACTAACAGCCACCTCATCACACTATAAAGCCGCAAATTTTCAACTCAGGTGTATGCTCATCGGCAAATAAATGTGAACCATACGAATGCCGCTGTTAAACAACCTGCCAAAACCACTAAAATACAACTTGCCAACTTTGGCTCAATAGCAACTTTTTGATTTTCGCACAGCGCAAATTTCTGAAGTTCCTGAAATGTTGTTTGATTGACATTGCCGTGTATTGCTTTCCATGCAACGAAATGATTTGTAATCAGAAGATAATCTGAAACGATTCCTACAAAAACAATGGCAAAAAATGCTGCGGAAAAGAACCACATTCCATCGCATTGATTCACCGTCAGGATATCCTGAAGGCTTGCTGGCTTCAATGCCCATAAAGCCACAACATATAGCAATACTTCGCAGAAATCTCTTTGGAGTGGCCCTTTTTGCTTAAAGAATCCCATTACATGTTCTCCCTGTTCTTTGAAGTCACTATCAGCCACCAATGGCCTGATAATAATCCGTTTTAGACCGAATCAAAGAGCCATTTGACTTATATTCCTTGACAGTTTGATGATAGCAATGTGTATAGTAGCTATTGTCATAGGAAAATAGGACTTCATACGTAATAGAAGATATTGTCACTTTATAGCAGTCCGAGGACATACTCTGAAGCATCTGATCGAAAATAAACGATGCTGTAGAAGAAATAACTGCTGCTGGTGTGCTTCCCCATGCAGTTGCTAAAATACTGGCTACATCAGATGCTTTTTTGCATTTACGCAAATCACTAGCATAAACCGTATCGGTTGCACTTGTGCCAACATAGCGGTGCTTGAACTGCGACCCTGTCACCTCGCTTCCAGTGAGTGCAGGAATTTGTGCCAGCTGTCCGTTTTTGTAATTTTGCTGATCTTGATAAATTTCATAGAACAAGCTATAGTCACTTCTTGCAGTTGATGTTGTTGATTCACCAGATGCACCTACAACAACAATGTCCATCACATCATTAGGATGCACCGTACGCGTAATTCGTGTGATACCTCCATCACGAATTGTAAGCTGTTCAACAACATCTTTTCCATTCATCGAGTACGAAACAGAATAATTTGATCCTGTCAAAAGAGATTCGCTATTGCCATGATTTGTTGAATCTGCAAAGGCAATGGGCATAATGGAAGCAACACAAAGCAGCACCGCTAACACGCAGGAAATATAACGCAAATATGTTTTTGTTTTCATTTTGTTTTTTCCTTTCATGCATTCCTATAGAACAACGGACTCTCATCTGTGCATCGGAAACACCTCCGAAGTACATTGATTATCGATGCTCTCACTTTTTCAAGAGATATTTTCCAAATGCAAGGACGCCTAGAATATAGAAAAGCTGACGAACAATCAACATAATGAATGAAAGCAGCTCCAACATAATCGAACAGTTCCTTTTAGAAAATTATCAAGAAATATATCCCGTAAGAGTATCGCTATCTTACCTTTCATATGAATTTCAGTCATGCTCAAGCGATTCCGGGACATCCGGCTGATATGCCGTAAAGCCACAGGTGCTGTTCACGCTCAAGACTGCGAGAGCCATTGCCATAATGCAAGTGACCTTGCTCAAGAGCAACATAATCTTTTTCATTTCTGTTACCTCCGTTTGATATTTTTTAGAGCATTCATCTTCTGAAAACACATGAACGCCCTCGTACCTTAGGATATCTTCGCTTGTTTCTGAAAAAACGGAATGATTGCAAAAATCACTAAAACCCATTTTGAAATGTAGTATACCGTTATACTGCGGGTGTCCGGAAGCACATTGAAAATGGCAAACAGGAAATCTATTGACGAAAGAACAGATGCGACCATCTTATAGCTTAACCGCTTCTTTTTGCCTAAAGGCTTATTCGTTGCTTCTATCGGAGAGAAAAAGATAGCGATGCCCATAAGAGCTGCTGTTGTCAGGATACGGAAAAGGTGATTTGCTGCGATTGCCTTACTTAGCAAAATGCAGATAAGTGCCAGTCCGGAGAATGCCAAATAGCATCTGGTGTGCGATGTTGCATGGTATCCGCCAATGTAGATTCGCTGTGGGATAAACCCAATCAAAAATGAAAGTGCGTACCGCACATCACCACACACAACAGCGATTAAAACAACAAGCAGAACGCTCACAACAGATGATATGAGCAACTCGTACCCATAGACATACGCATCCGCCTTTGCTTCATCTATCACTTTTTGCTCGCAGAAAAGACGGACTGATTTTTGAGACAGCGTGCGTTCCCACATTGCAGTTGCGCCACCTTATCTTCTGATTTTTGCTTCACTGTATCATAAATTTCAGCAAAATCAAGAGGTTTGGCAAAACTGGTCGTTCTGGTGACAAAAGTGGTAGGTCAGGCTACTTGTAAGGAGCCTTTGCACAGTCTATAATAGTAGCAGGACATTATTTTGTGGAGGTTGTCGAAATGCTGAAGTACCACGTTGCAGTCTGCGATGATGAGAAATCAGACCTTGATGGCATTGTTCAAAGCGTCCAGCAGTACGATGTGCAAGGCTGCTTTGACATTGAAACTTACATGGATGGAAACGAACTTCTGAGCGAATTGCAAATGCAGAAGAAATCCTTTGATCTGCTTCTTCTCGATATCGAGATGCCATCCAACGGTTTTCAGCTGGCGCAGTCTTTGATTCAGATGGAGAAGCATCCTTTGGTGGTATTTGTCACGAAGCGGCATGAGTACGCTGTGCAGGGATATGGCATTGCATTCCGCTACCTTGTCAAACCTTTGGATCAGACGCTGTTCGCTGCGGCAATGGATGCCGTCCTTCAGGAACTGAACTCCAAACATTTCACGATCGAATACGATGGTGTTACCATGTCCTTGGAAACATCGGACATTTACTTTCTGGAAAGCCACGGACATAAAGTTCTGATTCACTGCAAGGAGCAAGACCTTACATTGCGAATGAGCATTCCTGAAGCCTTGGAGCAGCTTCCCAAACGGTGCTTTGTGTCACCACACAAAAGTTATCTCGTCAACATGGAACACATTGTTTACGCTACGGGAACCGCTGTTTTTCTTTCCAGCGGACATCAGCTGCCGATCAGCAGGAGGAAGCGTCAGGAGTTCAATCAGATCTTCAACGCTTATTTGGGAAGATGATGCTTTATTATTTCGTTGAGTTTGCAGGGAGCTTTGCCAACATTGCCCTGTTGCTGCTTTTTATCGGTCGGCTGTTTCCCAAAAAGGAGCCCGTCTCAAGGTGGTTCTATGCCTATGTTGCACTCTTGATTGCTGGGCAGTGTGCTTTGAGTTTATTCCCGGATTGGGTGACGCAGCGCACGATCTATCTTTTAGTTGGCGGATTTTTCCTTGCATTGCTGTTCTATGAGGTTCGACCGTGGCAGGCGGTTTTTGCAAGCGGAGCTTTCTTCACACTGATTGCTTTGGTGGAAGTGCTTGCAATGCTTCTGATTGGGCTGCGTATCCCGGATACCGACATTCTAATGCAGGCTGGGGCAGCACGGTTGGTCTATGTTGTTTTTTCAAACCTGATTCAAATTCCACTCGTAGTCCTGATCTCACATTTTTTCAGCCGAAAAGGAAATGCTCTGCGTATCCTATGGCTGCTGCCGATCATTGCGATTCAAATCGCAAGTATTGCTGTCTGTTATGTGGCACAGTATCATGCTGCGGATGAGTATTTCCCGGATTATATGGTCGGTCTTATGGCGGTGCTTCTCCTTATAAACATCCTGATCGTGTTCTATGTGGAAGCTCTCCGGGAAAATGAACTGGAAAAATTCAAAGTTAAGTTCAACGAACAGCAGTACAATCTTCAAATGGAATACTACCAGCAGCTCAAAGAACGCCAGGAAGAAGTCCGTTCTCTGCGGCATGATGTGAAGAAATACATCCTGGCGATGCAGGCAGTTGCAGAACACGGTGATACCGAAGAACTTCACAAGATTGCGCAGGCTGCCACGGATGTTTTCGAGCGTTCCACAAATATTTCTGCGGTCGGAAATCCTGTTGTTGATGCTCTTTTGAATTATTACTTACGAATTGCGGAAAGGAATAACATCAACGTCAAACTGGATGTGACGATTCCTGAAGTCCTGACGATCTCATCGTTGTCTTTGAGCATCATTATCGGAAACACATTTGACAATGCCATCGAAGCCTGTTGCGACCTGCCAGCGGAACAGAGAATCATTCATCTACAGCTGCGCAAGCAGTATCGAAGCCTCTTCTATCGGCTGGAAAACCCATACAGTGATACTTCTCGCGGAATCCGCATCGGAGAGTATCACGGTTACGGACTAAAAAATATAAATCGTATCGTTCAGGAGAACCATGGTGACTTCTATACGAAAAAGAAAGACGGTGTGTTTACCGTCCAAGTCCGCCTGAACTGCGAAAATTAAAACATTCTCCTAAAACATTGCTTTGCTTTTGCTTGTACTTTGTGTGTTTCATTCATCTGATGTATTCATTATCCTGAAGTGTTGACACACATCAATACTTATGTTATCATTCCCAACAAATCCACAGCGATTTCTGTAAAGAAACGATTCTGTGCGGTTTTATTTCCTGCGAAGATTTACCGCCCCGCAACACACCCGATCATTTTGCCGTCTGTTTCACCCGACAAAATCCTTCGCCTGTACTGCGTGGGCGGTATTTTCTTTTTGGGGAAGCCGTACCTTGAGAATTTCATGAGCCGTCCGAGCGTGATACCGGCTTTTCGGCCAACGCCGCTGCAAAACAGGGGCAGGAACTTCGTTCGGAGCAAACGGCGATCAACATACACGAGCAGC
>OHYU01001112.1_pt1 | contig 11077 bp, 8 predicted proteins | sample 1580331 | NCBI WGS metagenome assembly OHYU01 (sample SAMEA3882519, study PRJEB24775) | human gut metagenome | biome: human-associated habitat; feature: intestine environment; material: feces | place: Netherlands | collected 2009/2010
TTTTCACGTACCTACTATTTGCAGCCAACTTACCGTGTTTACGACACTGAAGGCAGAGTTGGCATAGCACAAATACATGAGATACGTTTAGAATAAAATAACTACACTATTGCCCACGAAATAGTCCACTAATTACTTGCGAAATCAGAAACGCAAACAACCAAAATAGTTGTATTAAAAATTAGTTGTATTAAGAAGAATGTCATCCCTTTTCGTGGGCAGTAGTGTAGGCATTTAACTTTAAAAAACAACTCTATCTACACCGAGTTCTTATAATACTTCCTCAAGTTCTTTTTTATAACAGATAAAAAAACATTATAGACCAAAACAATCCTTTCTTTCCATTTTATCTGAGTCTTCACATCAATACCTAAAACAAGCAGACAAAACCCTAATATCAATATTGCAAATACCGTAACAAACTTCAAACAGCAAATAGAGAAGGGGACAAACAACAATAAACAGAGCACAAGAAACACGCAAGAAACACAAAGCGTCACTAACCATGTCTGAAAAGCATATTGCCTCATATAGCAATCATGTCTTTCTAATTTATATTTAATCGGTTGATAGATTGTTGAGAAAAAATAATCTGACACCTTCGGTATTAAGTCAATACTTAAATCTTCTTTAGATAAATCAAAGCCTATGTTTTTTAACTCTTTTTGAATATACTCAGCAGCAATACTATTCTCTATATCCATTTTCAATTTACAAGGATTCATTTTATCATAAAAATACCATATATTATTAATTTTTATAAGAATATCTTTTATTGTACATACTTCAAAATCTCCATACAAAAAATCACCTCCTCCCATGATAATTCTATCTCCATATTTGCTCATATCAGCAATCAACAATTCAAAATCGCTTTCATAAGAGGTCTTATTATCCGGGAATTGTATATAATTCTTACACCATCTTATAAAGCGAAAGTAAGCAGATAGTTTTCGCAAAAAAGGTTCAACAAAGTACTGATATGAATCTATTTCTCGATTTTTCCGGTTACCAATTTCTACAAAAACCAAAATCACACCACCTGTTATAATGGCTGAAAGAATTGTGACCACTGTTGAAAACAATAAATTATATGACATATCGTTTCTTTTTTTAATTAATTTAAAAGCATCTAATAATTATTACGCACCCCACGTTATAATGCTAATTATACAATAGCAATTGCATCAACAAGGACACAGTTTTTTAGGTAGGGAAAGAACAATGCCGATATTTTCATGAGTATTAATAGTTTAATCGTTTATCTGATTCTACCCTACAAATATAGATGTTTTATAATAATTCTCCACTTCCCATTTCGTTAATTTATACAAAAACCGTTAAAAGCCAGCACATAATGCGGTTCATTCAATCCTTCAAACAGCCTATTGGCACCACTAACACGCCATCGCCAGGGCGCTTGTAAGCATAATCGCCCACACCTGTAAGCACCATCAAAAATGATGGCTTTTTCATCTTTGTAGTATCCAGTTTGTCCGCCAAAGTTTTAAGGTTCGCAGCTCCCTCATCAACAAGAGAACTCCCCCCCAATTTGATTTCGATTAGCCCATAAGAACCATTTTCTAGATGAACAACAGCGTCGCATTCCAAATTACTCTTGTCGCGATAATGATACACCGTCCCATTCAAAGCATCAGCATACACCCGAAGATCTCGAACACAAAGCGTCTCAAAAAACAGACCAAATGTGTTCAAGTCATTTATAAGGTCGTCAGGACCCAATCCTAACGCCGCTGTAGCAATGGATGGATCGGTAAAATACTTTGTGTCTGATGTGCGAATAGCTGCTTTAGAACGCAAATTTGGATTCCACGCAAGAGAATCTTCTATCACAAATATCTTCTTCAGAGCCTTAATATAGGAGTATATCGTGTTTTCGCTCAGCAATTCACTTTCGTTCGCCTTAATGTCGGCAAGAATGGTGCCTGCACTTGCTTGCGACCCTTGATTTCTCGCATACGACCGCAAAAGTCTCTTTGTCAACTCCGAATCACGCTCCACATCATCCACTCTTGAAATATCAGACCTACATACAGCTTCATAATATTCCTTCGCCTGCAACAGTGCTGCTTTTTTACTTTTCTTTAAAGTTGCTTTTGGCCAACCACCCCTGCAAGTTAGAAATGCCAGTTGGTCAATGTCTATCATACTTCGCCCATCAACAAAGTCGGAATTTTTAAACAATGATGCCAAGCTCACCTCTCCAGTAGAATCTCCTGATTCCCATAAGCTCATTGTTCGTAGTTTCAACCAAGCAATTCGCCCTGTGCCAGAATGAAAGATTTCATCACGCTTGGGTGGTACTGCCGACCCCGTAAGCATAAATTGCCCATCTTCATCACGCATATCAACTTCGTTTCTGACCGCATCCCAGAACTTAGGAGCCAACTGCCATTCGTCAATCAGCCTTGGTGTTTCGCCTTGAAGAAGTCGCTTGATATTGGTTTCAGCCATCGCCAAATTCTGTGCTTTCGTGTCAGGATCCGCCATAAAGAGAATGCTTTTGGCCTGTTGACTCGCAAGTGTAGTCTTCCCACAATACTTTGGCCCCTCCACAAGAACAGCACCCATTGCCTCAAGTTTATCTGCCAAAATCTGGTCAGCTATGCGTTTTTTATACTCCTTCATATTGATAGTTTTTGATTCAATCACAAAAATAGTAAAAATTTCTGATATACAACAATTTCACAATTACAAATGTGGCATTTGGCACAATTTTGATGTGACGTTTGGCACGATTTTGATGTGACGTTTGGCGGCTAAAAAAATGGTGAGGCAATAGTGGTTCAGTGCAAATTTAGGGGAATAGGCATATACTTTAGCAAGCCTATGTAGGAAGATTCTACATGTCCCAACCACACAAAAGTTTGAAGCCATAGGCATCGGAGATGCCGCATCGTGCGAAACACCATGCAAGCGAAAATCGCAGAGCGATTGAGCGCAGCTTGGTGACAAGAACAAGTATGATGTCGAGCCTCGGAGAGGGTCGGTTATGATTGTAAAGAAGGAGAGACTGATACCACAACCGACCCTCTCCGAGGCTCATATAGTGCGCACGTTGCTATCACCAAGCTGCGTGTCCTTGCAGCAAGGACACTTGCATGGTGTTTCGCATCATCTGGCATCTCCGATGCCTGTCACCTACTTTTGTTTCAGTTTTCCCAATGAATTTTCCGCCGAGGCGCAATAGTAGGGCGATTTATATGGAAAAAGAAAAAGCATTGCTCTGTGCCCGAGAAGGGCGAGCAATGCTTTGGTATTTTTTGCCGTCACGGCGGCGACCTATGCCAGGGGATTAGAAGGGGAGATCGTCGGCGTTAGAGGATTCGTTCATGAAGTCAGGGGCTGGGGCGGCTGGTGCGGCTGCTGGCTGTACGGGGGCGCCACCTACTGCTGGAGCGGCGGTTGGTGCGCCTGCGTAAACTGGAGCCTGTGCGTCGGCTGGTTCTGCCTTCCAACCACGAATGCTGGTGTACCAGCGGCCGTTATACTCGCGACTTTCGATGTCGAAACTCAACTTCACCATCTGGCCTTCCTGAAGGTCGTATTGAGTGGCACGGTCGCCGAAGAAGTCGAAGTGCACCTTCTTTGGGAAGTTTTCTTGAGTTTCAAGCACATATTCTTGCTTCGACCAGTTGTTACCTGCCTTGGAAACGCCAGTTTGCAGAGGCAATTTCAGTATGATTTTACCAATAATTTCCATTAAAATCTGATTTTATAGTGTTGTTCAATAATGTTTTTTCAAAACACAAAGTTACACATATAAATTCATTCAAGCACCATTTGTGGCTGAATTTATTTTCAAAATATTCCTCACCTCCCACAGAAAAAGAGCCACCTTGAAATCACACCAAAGTAGCCCTTCGAGAAGCTGATGTATATCTTTATCGCCTCTACTAACTAAACTTTCAAATTATTCCATTTCTTTAATGGCATTTAGGAAGTATGCCTCACTCTTAATCATGTTGCGAGCCTGGAGCACCATGGTCTTGGTTTCACTAAGGATGTTAAGAAACAGTGCGCTTGCACGAGAGCTTGATGTGGAATCGTTGCGCACACGCTTAATGTGATTCTTAATAATTTCGGCTATGGTGTCGAACAAATCGTCGCGTTTAACCATCACATCATCGAGTTGGCTGAAATCCTTCTTAGCCAGCATATCTGAGATTTGGCGGAAGATTTCGTCCACCTTGTCGTTGATCAACTTCAGGTCTTGAATCTGCTCGGCTGATAATCCACGGTGATTATTGTTGATGTGGTCGTATGCTGGACGAATGCTGTGGAGCAGTGCCTTCGACACTTCCGACACATAGTCAACAATCTGCACATAATAGTGCGCCGTTTCGATGTGTTGCTCTTGGAGCTTTTTCACTGTAGAGCAAATCTCGTATTTGCGCTTATTGGCTTCCTCATACATTTTCTCACTCATTGCCACAGTGTCTTTCAGACCCTTGCGGTTTTCGGTGAACAGCGATACCAACATTCGATTGTAGATATTTGAAGTTTGGTTCATCACATCCACCACCATTTGGGTGCAGTTGTAAAGCACATCTTCAGGAGCATCGCCATCATCGATGAGGTGTTCTTCTTCGGTTTCGGTTGCATCGGCACTCTTAATCACGAAGCGCTTCAGCAAAATGTAGGCGGCGATAAGAACCAGTGCGGCAAGTGCATAGCCACCGCCAAACATCAGCAGCGAAGTGATGATGAACGACATGCCGAATGCCACAAATGCTGTAACGAACCAGCCCATAATCACTACCATCACACCTGAGATACGGTAAACGGCACTGTCTCTGCCCCAAACTCTATCAGCCAACGATGAACCCATCGAAACCATAAACACTACATAGGTGGTAGAGAGTGGCAACTTCAACGAAGTACCGATACAAATCAGAATTGAGGCGGCTGCAAGGTTGACCACGGCGCGAATGCGGTCGTAGATGATGTCGCCTTTCTCATCGCTGCTCAATGGCTTGAAGCGGCTGTTGATGAATTTCACCCAGCTTGCAGGAAGCACGCGGTTGTACCATTCGTTGAGCTTCACAGAGTAGCGCACCAGCGCTCTTGAGAATGGAGTGGAATTGAAGCGCTCATCTTCCTCCTGCTGCGATGCAAGATTGAGCTCGGTTTGCGACACCTTCTTGGCATCTTTTGAGAAAAATAGGGTAAGCGCCATCACCACGCCAGCGATTGCCAGAAATTCGATGTTCACCATCTTTGGATCGTTGAGCGCGCCCATCATCATTGATGAGCCACCGTCTTGTGCCAAGGTGTAAGCGTCTAAACCAGCCAAAGGCACACCCACGAAGTTCACCAAGTCGTTGCCGGCGAAAGCGAGTGCCAAGGCGAATGTACCGCTAAGGATGGTAATCTTCAGAATGTTCACACCAAGTTTCTGGAGAATGAAGAACAGGAGCGAAGAAGCAAGCCACACGCCGCCGAGCACCAGGAGCAAGTTGTCGGAAATGAATCCGGAAATCTCTTCGGTAATCAGTCCAGAACTCTTCAAACCCTTGAACATGGCGAAGTAGATGATGCCAACGATGGCGACACCGCACCACACTGCGCCAAATCTGCCAAACTGCTTAGCATAGCGGAAGGTGAACAGAATGCGCGAGAAGTACATCACTACCGAACCGACGATAAAGGACAGAACAACTGAAACGAGAATGGCTGAAATCATGCCTAATGCCTTGCCACCGTTTACAAATTCGCCGATACCGGCATCGAGGTCGCCACCGTAAATCTTAAACACAGTCACTGCCATGGCTGCACCCAGGAGTTCGAAAATCATCGACACGGTGGTAGATGTAGGCAATCCAAGTTTGTTGAAGCCATCAAGCAGTATCACATCGGTGAGCATTACGCCCACATATAGGAACATAATCTCGGAGAATGTGAACATTTCGGGGTGGAACACGCCATTACGTGCCACCTCCATCATTCCGTGAGAGGTGAGGACACCTACCAAGATGCCCACAGCAGCCACGCTGATAATAGTCTTGTAAGATGCGATTTTTGATCCAAGTGATGAATTCAAAAAGTTGATTGCATCGTTCGAAACTCCCACTATCAAATCGACAATCGCGAGGATAGCAAGAATTACTACAATTACAGTGAATACTGGACTCATAAATTTATTCTTTTAAAAAATTAATACTTTCTTTGTCGTTTAGCCCAAATCAGTCGTTAGGGTACGCTTTATCTGTTTTTTGGGGTTGAGAAAAGGTGTAACTATGACTATTAAGGGAATTTACGCCCTTAACAGATGAGATATAACTACTTAATGATTAACTATTTACTTTGCCAACGAGAATTCAAATTCCAAGCCACCGCCTTCACGATTGCGAACTGTGATTTCGCCCTGGTGGAAACTTACGGCATTCTTTACAATCGCCAGTCCCAATCCGGTGCCACCCATAGTGCGGCTGCGGCCGGCGTCGATTCTGTAGAATCGCTCAAACAAGCGTGGCAGATGCTCTGGTGCTACCCCTACCCCATTGTCGCTGAAGGTGAACACATAGTAGTCGGGGGTGGTGTCTTTCAGCTTCACGGTCACATCACGGCCACCGCTGTAGTTGAACGAATTGACCATCAAGTTGCGGAAGATGGATTCCACGAGCGATTCGTTGCCACGGATCTTCACATTCTCTGGCACCTCGATGTGAATGCGGAGTTGCTTTTCAGGAGGGAACACCTTCATTTCATCGGCCACCTTGTGGATAATGTCGGTCACATTCACCTCGCTGCTCTCTATTTTCTCTGGAGCATCGGAAATGCGAGTAATCACCGAAAGGTCGGCAAGCAGAGCCGAAAGGCGTTTCACATTGCCGTAGGCAGTGCTCAGCAGTTGCTTCCGGGTGTCGAGTGGCAGCGCTTCGCCATTGTTTTCGAGTGTTTCCAGACACGCCTGAATCACATGCACAGGAGTTTTGATTTCGTGGTTGATATTGTTAGTGAGTTGGTGTTTGATACGGTTCTTTTCGCCCTGCTCAAACAACACGTCGCGCATATTTTGGTCGCGCTGTTCTGAAGTCACTTTCAAGTTTTTGTACAGATTCACCACATGGGCTGAGATTTCGCCAAGTTCATCGTTGGGAAACTGCTTGGTGTCGTAGTCGTCGATGTCGTCGTATTCAGCCGCCTCCACGAATTTGCGCAGATTCTTCACACTTCGGCTCACTCTGTAGGCTGTGAACCATGCCAGCACCGTCATCAGCAGTGCAATAAAGATAATCAGATTGCTATTCACAGGGTCAGCCTTGAGGGTATCGACCAATGTGTGGTTGTAAGGCAATGCCGTGCGCACCACCAAGCCGTCGCCACGAGTGGCTGAGTAGAAATATTGCCTTGCATTGGTCGAGGAAATGCGGCGGCGCTGGAAGCCGTGCCCATTGGCGATAGCCTCTTTCACCTCTTTGCGGTTGAGGTGGTTTTCTTTCACATTACGGGAATTGGTATCAAAAATCACGCTGCCCGAAAGGGTGATGACCGACACACGCGTAGAATCGCCTATACCAATCTCTTTCAGCACTTGAGGACTGAGCTTCTTGCCTTCGCTGATGCAGTCGAGAATACGCATATTCTCCATTTGCAGGCGGCTGTCCAGCACCTCGGTCTTGAAATCCACCTCGCGGGAATACTGCAAAGCGAAAAACACCAGCGTCAGCGACCATGTGAAAAACATGATCAGCAAGAAAATGCGCGTGTGCACACTAATCTTTGGTTTTGAAGCCATAACCAAATCCTTGTTTGGTGAAAATTCTATTTCTATATCTGCCTATTTTTTTGCGCAATCGCGCAACATTCACATCTACTGTGCGATCTACCACGCACACATCTGCGCTCCACACTCTGTTGAGGATTTCCGAACGCGAGAACGCTGTGTCGGGGTTTTTGAGGAAGAATGCCAGCAAGTCGAACTCGGTGGTGGTGAGCGTAATGGGCTCATCGTCCACGAAGCATTCTTTTTGCGGTGTGCGGAGTGTGAGCGTCTGGAATTTGAGCACTTCCTTCTCGTTGGAGTAGCGTCCGCTACGGTGAAGCACGCTCTTCACTCTTGCCACCAGTTCACGCATTGAAAAAGGCTTGCGAATGTAGTCGTCGGCGCCGTTGTTGAATCCTTCCAGCAGGTCCTCCTCCGAGTCCTTCGCTGTGCAGAAAATGATAGGAATCGCATTCAATTCCTCGCGACCGCGAATCACTTTCGCAAGGTCGAAACCCGACATGTGTTCCATCATCACATCAAGAAGAAACAGGTCATAGCGTTCGAGGCGCTTGGCGAGTGCTTCTTCAGCAGAGAATGCTGTATCGACGCTGAATCCCTCAAGTTCGAGGTTCACCTTCAACACGTAGCAGATTGACTGCTCATCGTCAACTATCAGTATTTTTGGAACATCAGTCATTGTGCTTCTTTTTTCTTTGCAATGCAAAATTATAATAAATGATAGACGTGAATATAACAAAAATGTTACAATTCGTGTCACAGTGCCTCAACGGGTGAATTGTAACATCTTTGTAACATTTTATAGGTCAGTATTGGGCATAAATAAATGGGGTCACATCTGATGTGGCGAACTGAAGTACCAGTTGCACCACTATCACAAACACTACCAATTTCACCAGCCAGAAGCTCTCCACAAACCAGTTTTTCACTGCCGCATAGATGCTGCACGGCACAAAATGCGCCACCAGCAAGAGCACGAGCATGATGCACCACACATAGCGCACACTCACAAACGGTGGCAGATATGCGAGGTCGAAATTGGTGAAAATTCCACCGATGATGGTGGTGGCCTCAGCAACCGACTCGGCACGGAAGAAAACGAACGCGAGCATCACGGTGGTGAATGTCAGCAGACCAGAAAGCAGCTTCACTGCCCAGTTGTCGGGGATTCGCTTGAGCCACGGCATACACATTTTGTGAATCACCAACGCCACACCATGAATCGCACCCCATATCACATAGGTGAAGCCGGCTCCGTGCCAAAGGCCGCCTATCAGCATGGTGAGAAACAGGTTCACATATTGGCGAATCTTGCCTTTGCGGTTGCCGCCAAGCGGAATATACACATAGTCGCGAAGCCAAAACGAGAGCGAAATGTGCCAGCGGCGCCAAAATTCGGTGATGTTGAGCGAGCGGAATGGGTGGTCGAAGTTCACGCCGAGGTCAAATCCCATAATGGCACCCAAACCTATCGCCATATCGCTATAGCCAGAGAAGTCGGCATAGAGTTGCACGGTAAAGCCAATCCCTGCCATGAGCAGTTCAAAGCCGCTGTAGCCTTGAAGCGTTTCGGGGCTGCCGAAAATAATAGATGAGTATTGCGCCAGATAGTCGGCTATCACGGCTTTCTTCACCACACCCACCATCACCAGCCAAAAGCCGCCGTAGATTTCGGCTTTGGTCACGTCGGTGGTGCGCTCAAGTTGTGGCATGAAGTCTTTGGCACGCACCACAGGGCCAGCCACCAGGCATGGGAAGAACGAGAGGTAGAACAAGTATTGGAGATAACTCTCCACAGGCGGCATCTTGCCCTTATACACATCCACCACATAACTGATGGTGCGGAAGGTGTAAAACGATATGCCTATCGGGGCAATAATCGCCAACGGGTGGAAATTGCCGCCCACTATCTCGTGCCACGACAGCATGAAGAAGTTGGTGTATTTAAACACCATCAGTATGCCCACAGAGCACAGCAGCGATGCGCACAGCATCAACTGGCGCGCCCTCTTCGCTTCGGTTCGGGAGATGCGGAGTGCCAAATGCCAGTCGATAACCGAGGTGACCACCATCAGCAAGAATATCCACCCACACGACTTGAAGGCGAAAAACAGGCTGAACGCCACCACAAAGAGCATCATTTGCGTCTTGCGATGACGAATGCACGCAAAAATGGGCAGAAACACCAAAAACATCAGCCAAAACGCTCCGCTCGAAAACACCAGCGGCACCGATGGGTCGGGGGTGAAAAACGATGCGATATTCTGTAGCGCAACCGAGAGGTCGGCCGATATGAGTTGCAATGTTGTCATAGCGTTTCGGTGTTAGGATTCGACGCTTCGGGTTGTGGCTCCACAGGCTCTGCCACAGGTTGGACGGTGGGCTTTGGAGCAGGCTCGGCTTTTGGCTTTGCCTTCACTTCGTTATCGGTCATGCTGAATGTTTCGGTATGGCAATACGCACGCGCTTTCTGAGGGAGATTGAGCACGATGGGATTGTTGCTTTCCTCCACTATCCACTTGCAGATGCGGTCGGCCCACTTCGCCGCCGATGCCGGTGTGGGGTGCGCACCGTCTTTGGCTCGCTCGTAGTGCTGATCGGGGGTATAGCTGAGGTAAAAATTGCCTTTTGGCACCACGCTTTGAATCATCTTGTTAATGCCGGTGTCTTTCTTCCAGTTGGGCGGTCCTATCCACACATACGGAATGTCGGCGAACTCTGCCACTATCTGCTTCACATATTTGGTGCGACGCGCGATAATATCGTTGACAAACAGCTCGTTGCCGCCGAGGCTAATAATGATGTAGTCGGGGCGATACTTTTGAATACATTCCTTCACTCTGCCACTTGTGGCCCACACTTCGGTAGATGAGCCGTACCAAATCACAGTGTTCATCTGATGCTCATTCTCTTCGGCATACGCCGCTATGCGTGGGCTCAGTCGCTCAAGCATGGAGTCGCCTATGAACAGAATATTTTTTTTGGTGGTGTCGAGTGGGGCTCGCTCCACGGTGGCAAAGGTTTTGCCCGAAACCGAATCGGTGGACACCACCTCGGCAAGTTCAAGCTCATCGTCGGGTGTCGAGAGCAAATCGGATGCGAAGGTCGCGGTGTTGATGCCAAACGATTCCTCTATGCCGTCTTTGAAAAACGACAACCCGGCAAACAGCATAAAAGCCACAAGAAGAAGTGCTAAAAAGCTAAAATACGTACGTTTCATTCAATGGAGTGGGTTTAGTGGAAGAAAAGGTTTATGTACCAAAAAGGTGAAAGAAATGATATACAAGTTGTCCCGAAGAAGATGCGATGAAATTCCGTTAGGAATTT
>OHYU01001122.1_pt1 | contig 10991 bp, 13 predicted proteins | sample 1580331 | NCBI WGS metagenome assembly OHYU01 (sample SAMEA3882519, study PRJEB24775) | human gut metagenome | biome: human-associated habitat; feature: intestine environment; material: feces | place: Netherlands | collected 2009/2010
GAGACTATGCAACAACATTTGATTTCCTTAAGAGAGCAAAAGCAATCGGACTTCCAATGTCTGAGCTGATCACACACAAGTTCCCGCTTGAGGAGATCAACGAGGCACTTGAGACAAACCTGGCAATGACAGGTCTTAAGATCGCGATTGTTAACAAATAACCTTAACGGGAAAGGAGAAGCAACATGGCAGAAGCTGTAGGAATTCTGGAGGTCTTCGGACTTGCGACAGCCTTTGTGGCAGCTGACGCCGGGTGCAAGGCTGCAAATGTCCACCTGGAGGTATTCGATAAGAATAAACCGGCGAATGCGGACAGCCTGCCAGTACCGCTTCTTGTCTGCATCAAGTACCGCGGAAGCGTGTCAGATGTCACGGCAGCGGTAGAAGCCGGCATGAAAGTCGCAGAGAGCATGACAGGTGTGGTACAGCATTACATAATCCCCAACCCGGAACCAGGTACACAGAAAATGCTGAAAATCAGCGCCTTGGATAAAGATTAAGAGGATTCCGAAGTTCACTTTACAAAAGTGGCGGAATCATATATGATAAAATTGTAACGAAGATAAGATTCAGGAGGATAGAATCATGGCACAGGAAGCATTAGGAATGGTTGAGACAAGAGGCCTCACAGCTGCAATCGAGGCAGCAGATGCAATGACAAAAGCAGCAGAGGTTGCACTTGTAGGAACAGAGAAGATCGGTTCCGGTCTTGTAACTGTTATGGTTCGTGGAGACGTAGGCGCTGTAAAAGCAGCAGTAGAGAGCGGAAGCGCAGCAGCATCCAGACTTGGAGAGCTCGTAGCTACACACGTGATCCCGAGACCTCATACAGATGTAGAAAAAATTCTTCCGAAGCTCTAATTCAGGCTTTGAGAGGAACAGAAATTAATTAAGGAGTTCGCTCATGGGAAAATCATATGGATTTATAGAAATCACAGGTGTGGTTGCGGCGATCAATGCCCTGGACATCATGTGCAAAACGGCAGACGTTGAGCTGGCGTCATGGGAGCGTAAGCTGGGCGGACGACTGGTGACCCTGATCGTACAAGGCGATGTATCAGCAGTTACAGCAGCTGTCAATGCAGCAGTGGAGCAGGCAATCAAAAAACCTGCCAGCTATGCGGTAATTGCCAATCCTCACGAGGAAATCGTCAAACTGGTTGAGCTGAGTGCAAGCCGGTGGAAAAAGAAACAGCAGGAAAATCCGGAAGAAGCACTGGAAAGCAAAAACAGCAGCAAAAAATAAGCTGCTGCACCAAAATAGTCAGAAGTAAACAGAACAAATAAAGCATTTATAATCCACAAGGAGGATATGATCATGACACAGGAAGCATTAGGAATGGTTGAGACAAGAGGACTTACAGCAGCTATCGAGGCAGCTGACCAGATGTGTAAAGCAGCTAACGTTGCTCTGGTAGGAACAGAGAAGATCGGTTCCGGTCTTGTAACAGTTATGGTTCGTGGAGATGTAGGAGCAGTTAAATCTGCAGTAGAGAGCGGAAGCGCAGCAGCATCCAGACTTGGAGAGCTTGTAGCTACACACGTAATCCCGAGACCTCATACAGATGTTGAGAAAATCCTTCCGGTTCTTAAATAATCCAACTGATCAGTTCCAAGACGCACCGGCCTGAGGGCCATTAAGGCTTCCGGCCGGTGTGTTTTGAGTTAAGTTCAGTCATGAAACCGAAAGAAAGCAGGTGTACTCTTGGAAACGAATAATATTGAAATGATCACAAAAATGGTGATCGATGCGATCAACAAAAACGAAGACAAGGGCAATGGTTTTGTTGTACCTATCGGAGTTTCCGCAAGACATATTCACCTGACACAGGAGCATGTGGAGGCACTGTTCGGAGAAGGCTATCAGCTTACCAAGAAAAAAGATCTGATGGGCGGACAGTTTGCATCCAACGAAACAGTTACCATTGTGGGACTGAAGCTCCGTGCGATCGAGAATGTAAGGATCCTCGGACCTGTCCGCAGTAAATCACAGGTTGAGGTTTCCGCAACAGATGCGATCAAGCTGGGAATGAAGGTTCCGGTACGTATGTCCGGTGATCTTGCAGGAAGTGCACCGATCGCCATCGTCGGACCGAAAGGTGCCATTTATCTGAAAGAGGGATGTATTGTGGCTATGCGTCACATCCACATGGCTCCGAAGGATGCCCAGGCTGCGGGTGTACATGATGGTGATATTGTTTCTGTTAAAGCGGACAATGAGCGCGGAACAATCTTTAATCAGGTTAAGATCCGTGTAGATGACAGCTTTACACTGGAAATGCATATTGATACAGATGAAGCAAATGCAGCAAGAATTGCCACAGGCAATACAGTTACCATAATCAAATAATATTCCTCCTTTGGGGATGCCACTTTCTGGCATCCCTAACAGAGGATATGGAGAAAAACGGAGGCTCATATGATCGTAGGCAAAGTAGTTGGAAGTATTGTTTCCACACGAAAAAGTGAAAAACTCATAGGAAATAAATTCATGATCGTGGAGCCGGTGCATCATATGAAAGCCGAGCACAGCCAGATTGTCGCTATTGATATCATCGGTGCGGGAATCGGCGAATATGTATTGGTGGCACAAGGAAGCGCAGCAAGAATAGGCTGCGGCGTAGAAACAGCACCGGTAGATGCCGCAATCGTCGGAATCGTAGATGACGGTGCAGGATTGGAGTAACGCCATGGATATCAAAGAATTACAGAAAATTATGCAGGAGAATGGTGTTGTCGGAGCAGGTGGTGCAGGTTTCCCTACATACATGAAACTGACAGACAAAGCGGATACCATTCTTATGAACTGTGCAGAGTGCGAACCATTACTGAAACTTCACAGACAGTTGTTGGAAAAGCACGCATATGAGATCATGAAAACATTCGATATGGTTGCGGAGACGGTAGGAGCTTCCCAGGCCATCATCGGAATCAAAAAATCTTATGTACAGACAATCAATGCCTTAAATCAGCATATCGAAGAATTCCCAAGGGTTAAGATCCATCTTCTGGATGAGGTTTATCCGATGGGTGATGAGGTTGTTCTTATTTATGAGGCAACCGGACGCGTGGTACGGCCAGGAGGACTGCCTATTGAGCAGGGAGTAGCCGTATTTAATGTAGAGACACTTTACAATGTATATCGCGCGGTAGAAGAACACAAACCGGTCACAAGCAAATATGTTTCCGTTGTTGCAGAGGTTGAGAACCCTGTTACAGTGAAAGTTCCGTTAGGATGTACACTGGAAGAGGTTGTTGCCCAGGCAGGCGGAACAACTGTGAAAGATCCAGTATATTTCGTAGGCGGCCCGATGATGGGACGTATCGGAAATGGTTCTGATCCGGTTACAAAAACAACGAACGCAATCCTGGTTCTTCCAAAGGACCATGTTATTGTCATGAAGAAGCAGCGGACTTCTTCCATAGATTTAAAGAGAGCAGCATCCATCTGCTGCCACTGCCACACATGTACAGATCTTTGCCCGAGACATAATCTGGGACATCCGATCGATCCGGCAATGTTCATGATGGCAGCATCAAACCAGGATTTCAGAAATGTAAATCCTTATATCAATTCTGCATTCTGCAGCTCCTGTGGTGTCTGCGAGATGTATGCGTGTCCGCAGAGCCTGGCTCCGAGAACACTGCTTGCAGATATGAAAGGCGGACTTCGTAAAGCCGGAATCAGACCACCTCAGGGTGTTCAGCCGAAACCGGTACAGGAGTCAAGAGAATACCGCAAGGTTCCTGAGGAGCGCCTGATGGCACGTCTGGGACTTACCAGATATGACAAGGATGCACCGCTTCAGGAAGAGCTTGTAAATGTATCCAAGGTAAAAGTTCTCTTAAGCCAGCATATTGGTGCACCGGCACAGGCAATCGTAAATGTAGGCGATATGGTAACAGAAGGTCAGATGATCGCACAGCCTGCACAGGGATTAAGTGTCGGAATCCATGCAACGATCAGCGGAAAAGTTACAGAAGTAACAGACCGCCATGTTGTAATTGCAAGAAATTAGAAAGGACGTGCACAAAATGAGTAGAGCAATCGGAATGATTGAGTTTAAAACCACACCAGCTGGTATCACTGCAGCAGATGCCATGGTTAAGACATCTGAAGTAGAGATCGTGGAGGCGCAGACAGTATGTCCGGGAAAATATATTGCAATTATCACCGGAGATTTAAGCGCAGTGAAAGCTGCTGTAGACACAGCAGTAACAACATACGAGGATAAATGCATTGACAGTTTTGTACTGGGCAATCCGCATGAGTCCATTTTCCCGGCAATCTACGGAACCACACAGGTCGAGGAGATCAGTGCCCTGGGAATTCTTGAGACCTATGATGCAGCATCTATCATCGAGGCGGCAGATCAGGCAGCTAAGACAGCTATCGTTGATCTGATCGAGCTTCGTATCGCCAAGGGTATGTGCGGTAAATCATACATGCTTCTTACCGGCGAGGTTTCTGCAGTGGAGGCTTCTATCGAAAGAGCAAAAGAGCTGGTAGCTGAAAAAGGAATGTACATGGATTCCTCAGTGATCGCTCATCCGGACAAGAGAATGATCGATACGATCCTTTAATATTGTCTTTATATCTGAGGGATATCCTTTTGAAGGGTATCCCTGCAATGACATCTGAAAAGGAGGCATCTTATGCTAGCATTAGAGAGAAGAAATCTGATTCTCGAGAAATTACAGGAAGAGAAAAGGGTTGTTGTAAGTGAACTAAGCCAGCTTTACAGTGTCTCAGAAGAAACCATCCGCCGTGATCTGGACAAGCTGGAAAAAGAAGGACTTGCCACAAAGAGTTATGGCGGTGCGGTGATCAACGAAGATGTCGGTATTGATTTACCATTTAATATTCGTAAAAACCAGAATGTACAGGGAAAGCAGAAAATGGCGGAGATTGCTGCTTCCATGGTGAATGACGGAGATCACATTTTTCTGGATGCCAGCACAACGGCAGTTTTTGTAGCCAAGGCGCTGAAAGAAAAAGAACGTCTCACCGTTGTCACCAATTCCATGGAGATCCTTCTGGAGCTCTCTGATGTATCCGGATGGAATATTATTTCCACCGGCGGAGTGATGAAGGAAGGATATCTTGCATTTCTTGGTGCCAGGACCGAGGAAGTGATCCGCTCTTACTATGTGGACAAGGTTATTTTTTCCTGTAAGGCATTAAACGAGGATATGGGGATCATGGAATCCAAAGAAGCCTTTGGAACAACCAAAAAAGCCATGATCAATTCCGGAAAAATGCGTATTCTGGTGGTAGACAGCACGAAATTTGATCAGACTGCTTTTTCCGTGGCAGGACAGCTGCGGGATATCGAGACGATCATCACAGACAAAAGACCGTCTGAAAAGTGGCTGGATCATTTTAACAGGCATAAGATCGAATGCATCTACCCGAAATAGATTGAACATATATCGTGAAACGATCGTGTTCATGAGCATGCAGTGTATGCGGAATGCGGAGATCCGCTTTACTTTATCCGGCCACAGGCAGACAAAAGAGACCTGTGTTCCGGTATGACGAGAGGGAGCAGTTTCTATGAATACATTTGAAATGAAAACAGCCATCCATTTTGGAGCTGATGCCCTGGGAAGACTGAAAGATATTCCATACAAAAGAGTCCTTGTTGTCACAGATCCGTTTGTTGTAAAAAGCGGAATGATCGATATGATCACAAAACCGCTTCAGGCAGGTGGAAAAGAATTTGACATTTTCTGTGATGTTGTTCCGGATGCACCGGTTGGAAAAATTGCCGAAGGAGTCAAAAAATTCCTTCAGTATCAGCCGGAAGCTATTGTTGCAGTAGGTGGTGGTTCTGCCATCGACTCCTCCAAGGCAATCCGTGAGTTTGCCCTGAAGATCAACAATTACGGAAAAGTCGGACTGGTTGCCATTCCTACAACAAGTGGTACCGGTTCCGAGGTTACTTCTTTTGCAGTTGTAAATGATACAGAGGCACATGTGAAATATCCGCTGATCTCAGACAGCCTGACAGCTGATGAGGCGATCCTGGATGCTGAACTTGTACGCAGTGTTCCACCTGCGATCACAGCAGATACAGGTATGGATGTTCTGACTCATGCCATTGAGTCTTATGTCAGCATCAATCACAATGAGTTTACTTCTGCACTTGCAGAGAAATCCATTGAGATCTGTGGTGTATATCTTTACCGTGCATATGTTGATGGTAATGATATGCATGCAAGACAGAAAATGCATGTAGCATCCTGTCTGGCAGGACTTTCCTTCAATGCAGCAGGTCTTGGAATTACTCACAGTATGGCTCATCAGCTGGGTGCTATTTTCCATATTCCTCACGGAAGAGCTAATGCGATGTTACTGCCGCATATTGTTGAATATAATGCAAATATCAACAAACGCAGCAGAAGTCAGAAAGAATATCTTCCGGCAGTAAAGAGATATTCCAATATTGCACATCTTCTTGGACTGAGCAATTATAACGAAGTTATGAGCGTAAGATCTCTTGTAAACTGGATTCAGTTTATGCAGAAAGAGATGAATATCCCGCTTACCATCGAAGAGATGAAGACGATCACACCGGATGCTTATTTTGCAGCGGTTGATAAGATGGCGGATATGGCACTTGCGGATGCTTGCACAGCGGCAAATCCGCGGGTACCGAAGAAAGAGGATATTGTAAAAATCTACACGAAGTTGTGGTCTTTTTAAAAGACTGAAGAAAAACCGCAAAGGGGCCGCAAAGCCGCGGCCCCTCTGCACACCCCTCGGGCTTTTTTTAGAGTGCTTGACTGTGACGGGCGGAAGGGTATTGACTTGTGCCTGTATGCTGCGGTTGTTCCGGGTTGAACGTTGTGCCGATGGGGCGCCGTGGGCGCTTTGGATGTGTGACGTTGTTGGCAGGGGCTGGCGCGTTTGTGAACGCCGCGCTTGGTTTGCTGGGATGGTTGTGGTGTGTGTTACGTTTGCGTAATGAGTGGTTGTGCCTGGTTTGTCGGGATGATCGTGGTGTGTGTTACGTTTGTGTGAAATGCGTAGTTGCGCCTGGTTTGAACGGGATGATCGTGGTGTGGAATGCGTAGCAGGTCGAGGATTGTAAAATTGGTCTGATATGGGTGGGATTATTTATCAGGAGTTGCTGGGAGGTTGAGCTGGGATGGAGGTTTATACCGGGTATGGTGATAAGGGGATGACGGATCTTTCCCATACGAAGAATGTTTCAAAGTCGGATGATCGGATTTGTCTGATGGGGTCAGTTGAGGAGCTGATGAGTCATATTGGGCTTGTGCGGGTTCTGGTTGATGATGTGGATGTTGTCCGGATGCTGGAGAAGATCTCGGAGACTTTGAAGAAGATCATAGATGGGGTTTCTGATCCTTATAATCGGGAATTTAAGGTCAGCGAAGACAGGACGGAGCTTTTGGAGGAAGAGATTGGCCGGATGAAAGAAATTTTTTCCGGGGAGAAACTTCCAATCCTGCCGGGGGACTCCAGAGTTGCGGCTGAGGTTGATGTGACAAGAGCTGTGGCGCGGAGAGCTGAGAGAGAGCTTGCGCTTGTCAGCGTGAAGTTCGGATCGGATACCGGAGCCAAGAAATATATGAACCGGCTGTCAGATTATTTTTATGTGCTGGCAAGGTATGTGGATGTTGCGAAGATCAAAGAGAAGAAGGCAGAAGCTGCTGAAAGTGTTCAAGGTGCTGTGAGATCAGAAAATGCCGGGACAGAAATAGTTGAAAATACTGCAAATGTTGCGACGAATGCATCAGTGGCGAATGCAGGGGGACAGGATCCACAGCTGGCGCAGAAAAATGATGTACAGGCTTTTAATGTGCAAGATAAGACTGTGACAACAACAGCAGGAGGAAATACAGCGATGGCACAGAATGATAGTATGGCAGCAAATACAGCGATGATCCAGGAAGTGCTGAAGCGTATGGGAATCCAGGGACGTATCACACTGGATTCTGCCAAACGTCTCATCGAGAAGATTGAGCAGGAAGCCCTCAGAAGAAACAAGCCTTCCGTAATTGCGGTATGCACCCCGGACGGAAATCCGGTTGCGGTTCATGTGATGGACGGATCTTTTCTTGTAAGTTTCGATATGGCCGTAAAAAAGGCCTATACATCTGTTGCTGTGAAGATGTCCACCATGGAGCTTTCCAGACTGACACAGCCGGGTCAGACATTTTATGGCCTTGGAAAAATGAGTGACAATATTGTGATATTCGGAGGCGGTGTACCCCTGAAGGTTGGAGACACCATCATCGGCGGTCTCGGTATCAGCGGCGGTACCGGCGAAGAGGATAACAGCCTTGCAGAGTATGGACTGCAGGTACTGAATGAGGTACTGTAGGATAAAAACAAAACGTATAGACAGCTCAGAGAGAATAAATAAAAGGGACGTGTTGCAGTGATGATTTTTAAATCAATACTGCGGCACGTCCCTTTTGAATTATTTATTTCCAGCTAATCTTCAGACATTTAACGGAAATATCACTTTTTTCCGGCGCCTGGACCATGTTCTGGATGAAATAGGTCTTTGTCATGGATTTTCCGGGCTTCAGGTTCAGTGTCAGGTTCTTGGTCCAGTACATCTGGTCATAGATACCGGAACCTGTGGTGATCTGTACTTTTGCGGTAGTGATGGTTTTTGCAGAAGTATTGGTGAATTTCAAGGTATAATAGGTCTTCATGTCATTGGGGCCATACTTGATACCGGCAACACGGATCTTCAGATTTTTGACGGTAGGTTTGGCGGCCGGTGCGGATACGGTAATAGTTATCTTACGATTGACACCGTTTAAGTTTGCGGTAACTGTGGCTGACCCTTTTTTCTTTGGGATAAGATAGTTTCCGGAAATGGCAAGTACGGAAGGCTTGCTGGATTTTGCATTTTTGATGGTCAGACTGGTACCGCCCTTCAGATTGATGAGGGAACGCATGCTGACTTTGGAGCCAACCTTGAGTGTAGTCTTGGAAGCGCGGAAGGTTGCTACGGTTTTTGAAGGCGAGGTTACTTTTCCGGTCAGCTTACAGGCTGCGGCCTTTGGATAGGATAAAGTGATCTTTGCGGATCCGGCTTTCATGCCCTTCAGGGTAACTGTGAAACGGCTGCGTTTTTTGGAATCCTGAGTGATGCTCTGTACCTTGAGAACAGAGCTGTTGGAAGAAGTAACCTTGAATTTTGATTTGCTGATGGTTTTTATGTAGGGATCAGAAATCTCAATTCCGATGGAAGTGGTTTTTCCGGTTCGGATGCTCTGGTTCAGATAATTGTTGTTGGTGATAAAAATTTCCGGTACTGCCTGTTTGATGGTGACCTCATAGTCACAGTCTACCGGTACCGGACATTCTTTATTGCCGAAATCGAACTCCAGGTAGCCATCCTCTATGTTGTCATCGTAGGTGAAAAAGGTTTCCTTGTATGCCAGCGGTGTATAATTTGAAGTGTTCAGCTTAACCACATTGATCCCATCGATGGAAAATGTGGTGCTTTTTGGGATGACTCCCTTGGGTGAATAAAAGCTTACACGGACTGTCACGGCATAGATCCGTTTTTGGCAGTTTGCATTTTTGATGTTGATCGGGAAATTAATGTCTGAAGACTCATCTTCGATCACACCGTCGGTATCACGGATAGTGGAAGTGGTTCCTTTGGTCACGACCCGGACTCTGGCGTGAGCATCCTGGGGAAGCAGGAGCACAATAAAGGAAAAAAGAATCAGGAAAAAAATTGTTTCGATGGTTTTTATTTTTCTTTTACACATAACAAACCCTCCTTTTTTTATGAGTATACCGGCTGTTACTGAACAGAGGCCCGGGTACTCCATGAATTCATGGTCCTCTGCTGCGGAACAGTATAAACAGACTCTTTCTCTTATATCATTATAACAGGAAACCAGGTAGGAAGTGCATTGTGATTTTTTTGTATCAATTGGCAATTTATCTGTAAATGTGTTAAAATAAAATATTCGGAAAACAGCAGCGATTCGACAATGAAAAAGAGAAGCGTTACAGTTCCGATGGGAACGTAACAGAAAGGATCATGTCGATTTATGACGAAACAGGAACTTTTAAAGACCCATTTCGGGTATGATACATTCAGAGAAGGGCAGGAAGCGGTGATCGATGCGCTTCTTGCAGGAAAAGATGTTCTGGCAGTGATGCCAACCGGCGCAGGAAAATCCATCTGCTATCAGGTACCGGCACTGATGATGAAGGGGATCACACTGGTAATATCACCGTTGATCTCCCTTATGAAGGATCAGGTGAGAAGCCTGAACCAGGTCGGCATCTCAGCAGCATACCTCAACAGCTCTCTGACGCAGGGGCAGTATTTCACAGCCTTGCGCTATGCAAAGGCAGGACGATATCCGATCATCTATGTAGCACCGGAGAGGCTTACCACAGAGGCGTTTCTGGATTTTGCGCTGAGCGCGGATATTTCCATGATCGCAGTGGATGAGTCACACTGTGTATCACAGTGGGGACAGGATTTTCGGCCAAGCTATCTGAAGATCGCAGAGTTTGTGGCACAGCTTCCAAAAAGACCGGTGATCGGTGCATTTACAGCTACAGCCACGAAGGAGGTCAGAGAGGATATTGCAAGACTTCTGGGGCTTCAGGATCCCTTTTGCACAACCACAGGATTTGATCGGGAAAACCTTTATTTTGCAGTGAAAACACCGAAAGATAAATATAAGGAAGTACACGATTACATACTGGAGCATCCGGACGACAGTGGAATCATCTACTGTCTCACCAGAAAGCTGGTGGAGGAGGTCTGCGGAAAGCTGATCCGTGACGGCATCACGGCCACCAGATATCATGCAGGACTTTCTGATGAGGAACGCCGGAACAATCAGGATGATTTTATTTATGACCGCTGTCGTGTGATGGTAGCCACCAATGCATTTGGAATGGGAATCGACAAGTCCGATGTGCGTTATGTCATTCATTATAATATGCCGAAGAACATGGAAAGCTATTA
>OHYU01001124.1_pt1 | contig 10982 bp, 8 predicted proteins | sample 1580331 | NCBI WGS metagenome assembly OHYU01 (sample SAMEA3882519, study PRJEB24775) | human gut metagenome | biome: human-associated habitat; feature: intestine environment; material: feces | place: Netherlands | collected 2009/2010
GCCCCATTTACGGAATCGCTTCCAGATTTCCACACTGTACGCAGCTGTCTGTTCTTCTTTTAAAAGCAGATGGAACTCATCAATATAGTATCTGGTACTCTTATTCGCTGAACGGTTAATCGTCACCCTGTTCCATACCTGATCCTGTACGATCAGCATCCCAAGCTTTTTCAGCTGTTTCCCCAAGTCTTTGATGTCAAAACATACCATGCGGTTACTCAATTCCACGTTAGTTCTGTGATTGAATACTTTCAGAGAACCGTTAACGTAGATTTCCAGTGCAGTCGCAAGACGCTGTGCTTCCTGTTCCTTCTGCTCACGGAGAAGATTATATAAATCCTCTAAGATTGGCATCTTTTCCGGTACTGGGTCAGAAAGGAAGTCCTGATACACCAGACGTACACAACGGTCAATAACTGTTTTTTCTACCGGCTCCAGTCCATTCTTCCCACCAACTACCAGCTCACAAAGAGACAGGATAAAGTCAGACTTTAAGGAAAGTGGGTCATCATCATCTGCGTAATCCAGATTGATGTCCATCGGATTGATATAATCATGGCTGGTTGGTGAAATGCGGATAACCTGTCCATGAAATGCCCGGAACAACGGATAATATTCTCCTTCCGGATCGCACACGATAATGTCATCTTTTGTCACGATAAATGCGTTGGTGATCTCACGCTTTGCCGCAAATGACTTACCGGCACCCGGTGTACCCAAAATCAAACCATTCGGGTTTTTCAGTTTCTTTCTGTCTGCCATGATCAGATTATTGGAAAGGGCATTTAAACCATAGTAAATGGATTCTCCACCCATAAACAATTCCTGTGTGGTAAATGGAACAAAGATTGCCGTAGATGTTGTGGTAAGTGCCCTTTTGATCGGCACAAGATTCATGGCAAGCGGCAGGCAGCTCATAAGTCCCGGCTCCTGCTGATAATCCAGACGTTTCAATGCACAGTTATATTTCTGTGCAATACCGGCAGTCTGGAATACAACATTTTCAAGCTCCTGCTTTGTCTCTGCCGTGTTTAAAAACAGTGCCGTTACAAGGAACATTCTCTCATTCCTGGACTGTAAATCTTCCAGAAGTCTCTTGGCTTCTCCACCATATGTATTTAAGTCTGATGGGATAATGTCCATGTCATATCCGGCACGAACTGCCTTTTTCTGCTCCTCAATCTTCATCTGGTTAATATCGGTCACCTTGCTCTTTACCAGCTTGATTGCTTTCATCTGGTCAATGGACTGGATATGGAAGTTCACCATAAGGTTACTGTCCATCTCCAAAAACTCTGCCAGCATCTTGTCCGTAAGCTCTGGTGCAAGAATCTGAAGATAAGAAACGGCTCCTATCGTTCCACCCATCTGAAAATCTTTTCCATTCTTAAATACGAAGCTGGTCGGTGCGATATAATCCTTTGTGCTAAGACCTGTCCGAAGTACCTCATCATAAGAAAAATGGAAAGGGACTTTACTATCCTGATTGAATGTCTCGTACATGATCTGCAGCCTTTCCGTTCCATTCAGCGGATACGCTGTCACTCCAAGAATCTTGAAGTTATTCATAATATCCGACTCGATACGTTCCAGCTTCGGTCGTGCTTCCCGGATATTTTCTGCTTCAATACCAAAGGTGATATACTTGGTACGCATCAGACCATTATTACCTTTCGCCAGCTGATTATTAAGCATCTGTGCAAACTCCATACGCAGATCATCAAACTCATCCTCCTGCGGATTGATATGGATAACCTTTTCATACTCCGCCATGTTGCTGTGCTGATTGATAAAGGAAAGCTGAAAATGAATCGTACTGTCAAAATAATTTAAGAAGTCGCACCAGTTTTCAAAAATCGCATTTTTATCCTCATTCTGAGCTAACTGGTAGTTGATGTCATAAAAACGGATGGTCTTGGAATAAAATTTATCCTGCACCCTGCAGATACCATCTCTCCCCATCTCATGATAAGGAATGGACTGCTGTGCTGTAATCCGTTTATTTTGGGCAGTATTTGCCACTTTCTTTTCTGTGGTTCCTCCTTTTCCTCCCGAAACCTTCTTCCCTTCCGGCTGCTGTCTTGTCGGTGCTGTAGCTGAACTGCTCTTTTTCTTCTTTGCACTTTTCTTTGCTTCACGCATTGCCTGTTTCTCTGCTTTTGCCGCAAGTTTTGCTTCTTTCTTCGCATTTTTCTTATCTGCTTTTTCATGCTCTTTATGAAGTTTCGCTTCATATTTCTGTGCCCTTTTCAAAGCCTTCTTTTCCCTGCGGGTCAGCTTTCTGTTTGGTCGGCGTACCCCTCTCTGTCTTTCCAATGCTTCATAGCCTGTTACCATTGGCTCGCTGTGCAGTCTGCCGCTTACCGGCTTACTGCTGACTGCCGAATCTGGAATATCTTCTCCACCATCCTCTTCATCCAGCCAGTAATCATTTGGATAACATTCTTCTTCCAGTCTCTGCGGTGGCTGTCTATCGTTTTTTCTTTTTAACACTCTTCTGTCCTCCCTTCTTTTTTCTGACCATGATAAATTTCTTCTCATACAGATTTTCCATCTGATACTTCCGTACCGGAGGACGGATAAATTTCACGGTGATCATATTTTTCAAAACCTTTTCTAACGGAAGTCCATCCTTTTCATACATGGCAAATAAAAATGCCGGAAGCATCAAAAGGCACATCCCTGTCGCTGCATTACTGGAACCGATGATCCCTCTGGTAAGGAAATAAAATGGTACTCCCACTGCCGCCGCAATCCCAAAACAGATCAGCTGCCGTTTGGTCAGGTTGAAGATGATCTTATTTTTGACCTTGGTTAAGTCTTTAGGCACTGATACAAATGCCATTGCCAGTTCCTCCTTTCTTAGTGAGCGTTGAAGATACTACGGGCAAAGTTTCCTGTTTTCATCAAACTGAAACAAAGGATCACCGTATATGCCATCACGCCGAACAATGCAGAATGAATGTTATCTGACATCTGGATATTCGCTACTAAGACTGCGTAAATTCCCACGCAGACCATCATAAAGAATCCCTGAAATGCCAGTGCAAACAATCCACGAAGATAGTTGTTTCCAATCTGCCCCCATTCCCGGTTAGACATGGTTGCAAATGGAATAGCTCCAACGGACGAATAGAGATAGATTTCAATCATACGCCCATACAAAATCACTGTAATAAAGACTGAGATAACCTTCATACACAGGCTCACAAGCATCGTTTCCAGTGCCAGTATGACAAGTTCACCGATTTCCATAGATTCCATTGCCGTTTCCATCGTGGTAATCATCGTATCTATATTGATCGCTGTATCGGAACTGATGACACCAGCGGCCCGGCTCACTACTGACTGCCCGACATCAAATACCGCCATGGTAATCGTAAATGTATGGCTGACGATCCAGACTGCCACCCACATCTTGAAAAAATATTTAAAGAACATCCATGTATCAATGTCATGCATATTGTTCTTTTCTGTTAACATGGAAATCAGCTCATAACAAAGCACAAAGGTAATAATCATACCGGCAATCGGTACAATGACCGAATCGGAAAGATTTTGTATCATGCTGAAAATGTTCCCATTCCAGCCCTGCGGTGTCTGCCCAACCTGAGCAGCAATCTGACCGGTCTTTTCATTGACATCGGTATACATTGTTGTCAGGTTGGAACTTACCATGCCTGTCAGAAGATTCCTCATCCATTCTTCAATCGCTTCAAATATCCGATCCATGAGTCATCTCCCTCCTAAGTTTCTCAGCTAAACAAACCGGAAAGTAACGGTACAAGCTGGGTGCCGATCAAAACAACACCACCTCCCGCCATCAGCTGCTTAATCCCCTGGGATTTTGCACCCGATAGCGATAGGTAATCCTTTGAAGTTATCTCCGGATTTTCCCCCGCTCCACACCGTGCATGCGACTTTCACCGCACACGGCGCTCCATCGAATTCAGCCGTCCAGGGCTTTTAAACACAACTTACACACTTCGTTACAGCATTAAATTCAAAGAATAATAGGTGGCATTTCTGCCATAATACGAAGTTTGTTAAGCTTTTCTATTTGTTTATTGTCAAGATTTAAGGATTTCAGGTACTTCTCAATCGTAGGTTCTGAAGAAGCATGGATAAGGATATGAACCGCTTTGCTGACAAGAATAAGATTTGCGTATTCATCCGAACCGCCATTGCTAACCGGCACTTTATGGTGGCAGTGAATATCGTGGGAATCCATCGGAATTCCTGTCACTGCACATTTACCATACTGTGCCGCATACAAAGAAATACGGTTATCCGCATATTCAATGGTTCTGCCCTTTACAGGATTTCTCATCAGCCATAACATTGTCGCTGTGTCGATTGCAAGATTCTTATGAATCTGTTCCCGACCTTTGACCGTATATTTATTGATGGATTTCCTTTTATGCTGGGCATTCTTTGACTGGACATATCCCAGTGGAACCACCGGACGTCCATGAAGGAACCTCATCTGTCTGCTTGCTCCATACTTTTCTTTAATGAACCCATTTCTGAGCTGTCCCTTTTTGGATAAGTCTCCTTTCAGTCTGTTTCTGAGCTGTTTGTTGATACTGAAGGCAAGTCTGCTGAAGTCATGAGATACTTCTGTAGAAATACAATAGTATTCATGAAGTCCGGCAACTACAGAGTTGTATTTCTGAAGCTGCATGAACTGAGCATTATCATCTGACGAATGAGCCAGTTTCTTTACTTCTTCCGAGACTTTTTCATGAGCCTTTTTGTATGCTTTATCGCTCATATGAGACCGAACCACATATTTCTTACCCTTTTTACGAACTTTCAGCTTGAACCCGAGAAAATCAGAATTCTGTCTTTTGAGATTTACTACTTTGGATTTGTCAGGGCTGATTTCCAGCCCCAGCCTGTCCTTTAGCCATAACTCTGTTGCCTTGTATGCTCTGACAGCATCCTCATGTGTTGCGCAGAAAATTTTAAAATCATCTGCGTACCGAACTGCATGCATCTCTTTTAATCTGCTCCGGCGCAGAGCCCTGTAAGCGTGGCTCTTAATCTCTGTTCCCTGCGCATTGCTCCTCGTTTTGAATTTTGTTTTTGTTGGCATCTCCTCCCATTGTGAGGCAATCCACCAATCCAGTTCATTCAATACGATGTTTGCAAGCAATGGCGACAAAATACCGCCTTGCGGGGTACCCCGTGCGGGATATGTTTTCTTCCCATCTGGCAGAACAACAGGTGCTTTCAGCATCTCTTTTATAATGCATAACAGCTTTTTGTCCCGGATTCCCAATGCCCATATCTGACGAATCAGCTTTGTATGGCTGATATTATCAAAGAAGCCTTTAATATCGAGGTCAACCACATGGTACAGATGCTGTACCTGTATCAGCCTCATGCATTGCGCAATAGCAGTCTCAGCGGAACGGTTCGGGCGGAACCCGTTGGAGTTCTCACTGAATTTTGCTTCACATATCGGCTCCATGACCTGCAAAATACATTGCTGTACGATCCGATCTACGATAGTTGGAATTCCCAGAGGTCTGGTCTTTCCATTGGGCTTTGGTATCTCCACTCGCCTTACGGGTCGTGGATGATAATTACTGAATTGTTTCCGTATGAGACGGACGTATTCTTCCTCGCTTAACTTTGCAAGGTCGGCTATCGTCCTTTTATCCACTCCCGAAGTATCACTTCCTGTATTCTTCTTTATCGTTCTGTATGCAAGCTTGATATTTTCTTCACTCTCGATGATTTCCATCAGATGGTTGAAGGTTTTATCTTTCTTACTTTCTGCATACAGCCTGTCAAAAGTACCTTCCATGTCGTAATACTCTGAGTTGCGGATTTTTCTCTGTTTACTTTTCCTTTCTTGCTGCCCCGAAGTCAACACAGGCATCCTCTCCCTTCGGTTTGGATTTTCTTTGTCATACTCGAAGCTGTGTTTGTTGTGTTTTCATTTTCTTTGCTGAATTCGACTTGTGGCTATCCCTCCACCGCTTACTTATTCACGGCTTCACAGGTACTGTGCCACTACTCTCACTGGAATAAAGAATGGTTATTGCCCTCTCGCGAAGGTATTCCCATCCACCACATCACTGGCTTGCAACCGCCTCCGTGTTCCCAGCTTTCCACGTTCCGATATTCCTATCATTGGATATCTTTAGGTTCTTCCTCTAAGCCTGTATCTGGTCATGCATAACCGCACCGCCTGTAACGATGCATGGACTTTCATAACAACCAATTTTACTCGCCCACAGATACCACCATGAAAGGTGTACTGCCTTTCGACAGCATCAACGTTTAGACTCGTACATTCAGAATTTCGTCAGTATTTTCATACATTCTCACCATGGATATCCGACCCCCGGCATATAGGCAACACCATCCACCTCTGGACAGCTTTCGTGTCTGGTCTGAAAACCAGTCTTACGGTTGCTCTCTGCCGACTTCACCGAGCTCTATAAACTTTTGGAGAGAGCCGTTGCATGCTCCCCGCCATTCGGAGTATTAGGGTGGCGCTTCGGGACGTTACCCCCTCATTTCACCCATCGGAATATCAGTTCTCCAAAGTTTCGGGCTACAATTGCCCTTCGACTTTGTGCGTAAGCTTTTCACTTACGAACGTGTCGCACGATTATCGTTACCATAACCTTCCAGAAGATTGATAACTCCCCAAACTGCAAGTCCTGCTCCGATTGCGACAACGAGTGTCTGTAAAATATTAATTGCTGATGTAAAAAACGCCATAATCTATGTTCTCCTTTCGTAACTCCTGTTTTTCATTGTGATTTTTTACTGGTTACTACTCGGAGGGTTCCGCCCTGATGGGCGGTCTTTCATGCTTGTGCATATCGCTACCTCCCAAAAGGGCATAAAAAAAGAGCTATGTATGTTTTACGTTACATGCCCTGTGCCTTCATTTTCATTATTAGATTGTTCTTCCAGTTCACTGCTTTCATACATATAAAGGTCAAACTGTTCTTCCGGATCTAACCGGACTTCCATCTGATGTTTCATGTATTCTTCCACATGGAACTCATTCTTTTTATCATAATCGGATAACTGCTTATACCGTTTATGCTTTGTAATGTCAAATTTATCACTGTAAAACGGACGGACACCACGAAGCTGCAAAATACATTTGTTACCGTCCATGACTGCCAGTTCATCCCGGCTCATCAATTCTTTTCCTGTTTTCTGATAGTTCAGACCATAAGACCTGCTCTGGCCTCTTGTATCAGAAGTGTTATATAAATCAATTGTTTCCTTTCCCAGTGTCTCTGAAATTTCTTTCAGAGTGGTACTTTCCTTTCCACCAAGGAACAGCATGGTATCACAGTTTCCTGTGATGGTTTCCGCTGCATCCTTATAAATGGTCTTGAGCTGTGACTGTGACTGCAGAATAATAGATGCGGAGATTTCTCTGCTTCGGATCGTTGCAATCAGCTTATCGAACTTCGGAATTTGTCCAAATAGCGATAGGTAAGCCTCTGGCGTTTCCACCTCGGGCTTTTCCCCCGCTCCACACCGTGCGTGATAGTTTCCCATCACACGGCGTTCCACCGACTAAAATTACTTTTTAGTGCCTATATAGTCCTCGAATTGTATTTCTTCCAACTCCCTGTGTTTTCGGAGTTTATTGATTTTTTCTTTCATTTCTTCGGTCAAATACAGGTCTGCAAGCAACTTTCCGATTTTTACGGGATTCGTTGCTCCAACCACTTCAGACACCTCTTTTGACAGGATAATCAGATTCCTGTAGGTGTCGTTTCGCTCTCCTTTACAGGGTTTGATATGCACACATACCATATCTGATATTGACAGAGCATTGTGCGTTACCGCACATTTACCTTTTTGTGCGATATATCTCGAAAGAGCGTTGTCTGCCATCTCCAACGTAGGGTAGAGATGTGCATTTTCCATCATGTATTTCATAACATCGTAGCTGATACAGTTTTCGATGTCTGAATACTTCCTCACATATTTATTGACTTCACGCCTTTTATATTTGGGGTATTCATAAGCCACATATCCAACAGGGATAATCATTCTTCCCTTTATCCATCGGAACTGCTTAGACTTTCCATACTTTTCCTGAATAAACTTGCTGGTTATCTCGCCTTGACGTTCTATGGGGTAACAGCGGTTATTATGATTCATGCCGTTACTTTTTCCCGTTACTTTAAAGGCGATTTCCGCAAAGTCTGCTGATACCATAGTTGCCATACAGTAATAGTTGTGCATTCCCATAACCATTGCATTATAAAGACTTATATTTCGGTCTATCTCGCTTTGTTTGCTCGGATTCTTTATGTCTTTCCAAACGTCACTTAGCTTTTTAATGACCTTTGCTTTACTCTTGTCTGCCATGTGGGAACGTATTACCCACTTACTGCCTTTTGGTACAACCTTAAATTTGATACCAAGAAAAGTTGTATAATTCTTCCGCAGATTTGTAATACCCGATTTTTCTTCACTGGTCTGTAAATGCAGATTTTCTGCCAACCAGAGTTTTGTGGCACACATTACCTTTTTCGCCGTTGCATAATCCCGACAGAATAGCTTAAAATCATCTGCATACCTTACGATATACATTTCTTTCAAATCGGTTTTTGCTCTCAGCTTATTCCATTTCTGCGTTCTGTCTACTGTGAGGACGTTTCCCTCTTTATCAGTCTTGTTAAACTCTAAACCTGTTTTTCCCTCTTTGATTTTGAACATTTCCCACTGACTGGCAATCCACCAGTCCAGTTCATTCAATACAACATTTGCAAGAAGTGGGGATAGAATCCCCCCTGTGGTGTACCTGTTTCGGGAGTGATAGTAATGTCATTGAACAGGATTTCCGCTTTCAGCATTTGCTTGATTATCATAATCAGCTTTCTGTCCTGTATTCCGATTCCCCACAACTGCCGAATCAACTTACTGTGGTCGATATTATCAAAGAAGCCAACAATGTCTACATCTACTACAAAGTGCAGATTCTGCAACTGTGCCATTTTATAGCATTGTGCGATTGCATTCTGCGTTGACCGATATGGTCTGAAACCATTGTTCCGCTCATGAAATTTCGCTTCACAAATCGGCTCCAGTATCTGTAAGATACACTGTTGTATCAGTCTGTCCCAAATACTCGGAATCCCTAATGGGCGGGTTTTTCCGTTGTCTTTCGGGATTTCAACTCGTCTAACCTTTTTTGGCTGATAATAGTTCAACTTATTTCTGACGGTTTTAATGACCGATTCGATGGGCAGTGACTGTATCGCTACAATCGTTTTCCCATCTGTGCCGGGAGTTTTGCTCCCACTGTTTTTACAGATATTTCGATATGCAAGTATGATATTCTGCTCTGACACAATCAACGGCATGAGCCTGTCAAATGTCTTTCCATTCTGGCTGTCCTCAAATAATCGGTAGCCTGTTTCTTTAGCGTCATACCTTTCTGCATTTCGCTCTGCTTTGTTTACAATTCGTTTTGCCATAGTAACCAGCTCCTTATCAGAGAATGATTTTTTCTTAGTCGCACCACGACAGCTATGAAAATCTCCTTATCGGTGATTACTATACAGGCATGAAAGAAAATCTTAGTATCGGCTTGAGGCTATCCCTCCACCGCTTATTATCACGGCTTCACAGGTACTGTGCCTCTACTCTCACAGCCACTAATGCACTTATTGTAGAAAGGTTCTTTCAATCCCTTTCCTTTTCGATACAACTACGGTACTTTGCCGCTGATACAGTCAGCTCCCGTATTGGCTGCTTTCCACGTTCCGCATAACTTAGGATTGTTGCCACTTAGGTCGTTCCTTTAGCCCTGCAAGCATTATCTTCGAGCGAATCCCTCAAGATACCTGTGTCCTGTAAACACAGAGGGCATTTCATACTAACAACTTTTACTTTGCCCCGCTTGCGTACCCATTGGTACACTTGCATTTCTGCAAGCCATTCGTTTAGAGCCGTACATTCGGAATCTTTGTCAGACCGCCTTTTTGGTCATTCTAACCATATGGCAACCCCACCCGCACTGTCACACACAACCCGTACCTCTACGAATCTTTCCTCGCCATTAAGCGTTAGGGTGTGCTTCGCACGACTTCCCCGAGCTTATAACCCCAACCGTCTGTATTCGGCTGACGCTATTCGGAGTATTAGTGAATCCCCTTCAGGGCGTTACCCCGTCATTTGAGATTTCAGTTATGCAGTTCTCTAAAACCACATTTGTTTGTGACTTTAGGCTACGCTTTTGTCGGTTATTCCCACCGTTTTAGGCGTAGAACGTGTCACACTATTTGCGAACTCGTCACAGAGGATTCTCACATGATAAGGTAGTCTTCCATGATGAACGTCATCGGCCCTGTCGCATAACAGGTTAAAAAGCTGACTGTACATCATAGCAACCACAAAGTTAAAAGTATCGTCTGTATCCGAGATTACAATAAACAGTGCAGTTCTCTGATCTCCGATCATATCCAGTTCCATTTCATCATAAGACGTCAGTTCCCTAAGCTCTGCAATATCAAAAGGTGCTAGTCTTGCACCGCAACTGATCAGAATAGATTTTGCTGTTTTACCTGCTGCCAGCTTATATTTTTTATACTGCCTTACTGCAAAGTGGTTCGGCTCATCCCTTTCCAGTTCCTCAAACAGCAAGTCTACCGCATTTTTAAATTCTTCATCCTCTTCCCTGGTTTCACTGGCATTGATAAATTCCAGTAAAGTTGAAAAGTTCTGTTCTTCTTCTGGTGCTTCATAGTAAATGTAACCAATCAAAGCACAATACAGCAGACGTTCCGCTTTCGTCCAGAAGTCCTCCGAGGATTTTTCTCCCTCGCCCTTGGTATTTACCATGATCGTATTTACCAGTTTCAGAATATCTTTTTCCTAACGAATGTAATGAAACGGATTATAGTGCATACTTTTGGCAAAGTTGATGGTATTCAGCACCTTGATTTTGTAAGGAGCCATTACCACTCTTCCATTTTTATCAC
>OHYU01001133.1_pt1 | contig 10915 bp, 8 predicted proteins | sample 1580331 | NCBI WGS metagenome assembly OHYU01 (sample SAMEA3882519, study PRJEB24775) | human gut metagenome | biome: human-associated habitat; feature: intestine environment; material: feces | place: Netherlands | collected 2009/2010
CCAGCGCATTATGACAGGCCAGTACCCGGTGGCTGACCTGATGGGGTATCGGCATACCAAAGATGGACAGTTGGTAATTGAGCCGGAAGAAGCAAAGACGGTGCGCTTTATCTTTCTGGCGTTTATCTATGGTTATAACTGCGATCAAATTGCGGCAGTGCTGACGCAGAAGAAGCGTAGCACCCTGCGTGGCAAGCAGGAGTGGAATGGCATGATGGTGGCAAACATCATGAAAAATGAACGCCGCTGGGGTGATCTGGAAGCCCGGAAGAGCATCGTGGTGGACTACAAGCTGGGCAAGGTTACAAAGAATAATGGGAATCGCTGCTCTGCCTATGTTCCGGAACACCATGAAGCAATCGTTTCGCCGGAAATTGCACGGGCTGCACATCTGGTGGCATCCAGCAGGAAGAAGTGCGGTGTGCAGGATATTGTGGTGATCCAGCAGGGAACATTGAAAGGCTTTGTTGGCATCCATCCGAATTGGAGCGGCATCAGTGTTGAAAGCATCCGCAGCCTTTGCCTGAGCACCTATCTGCCGGAAGAGGTGATGAAACTGAACGATATAGCAGAGATGAGGGCTGGGGCAACACTGGGAAAGGCACTTCAATCTGAATATATGACGGTTTCAGGTACTTGCTTTATCAACCAGAGTAGCCCGGTTATGACGATTTCTAAAAATGGAATCCGTTTCAGCAAGGCCTGCCATAGCCGGTTGGACGACTGCGAGTATGTGGAACTGCTCTATCATCCGATTCTGCAGGTCGTGATTTTGCGAAAGAGTAATCACGGCTTTTCAACGACGATGCGCTGGAGAGATGAAAATGACGTTCATAGTGCTTTTTCAGCCAGAGCATTTTCTGGACTGGTCTTCCAAACATTGAACTGGAGAAAGAATTGCCGCTATCAGTGTCGTGGTATCTGCCGGGGTCAGGGAAATGCAAAATTTCTGATTTTTGAATTAGATGAGTCCCGGATTTTGACTGGGAAAAACCAGTATGAACAAGAAAATTGTTCGATGAATCTGAAATGCCGGTTATATCGGAGTAAATGGGTTCAGAGCATTACAGTTAGTGATGTGATGGAATCTGGCCAAGTCGTAGAAAATCCCATGATTGGTGCAATTCCAAGCAGAAATGAAGTTCAACGTGAACTGGATGATCTTTTGATGTCGATGTAGGAGGAACTTATAGAATGGAAGAAAAAAGCAGGGCGCAGGAACTGAGCGTTCGGGAAATCTCCTTGATTCGTGAACTTGCACAGATACGGAAAGAACATAAAAGAGAACTGGAGTACGAAAAGTTCGATGGCTATGAACTTCCGCCGCGCACCCAGTTTTCCATGCTGAATAAACCTGCAGTGAGCATAAAATATGGTGTTATGAAATTTAATATGGCGTGCATTCGGCTTTTTGAAGGAATCAAGTATGTCCTTCCGATTTTGCACCCTAATAAGAAGCGGCTTGCGTTGATTATGTGCCCGGAAGAGGACAGCGCGTCTGTTGAATGGGCACGACAGAAAGGCGAAAACTGGGTGAATAAGGATATTACATCATTGGAATTTGTGGAAAATATCTTCAGGCTCATGAACTGGAATCGGGAATGCCGTTATAAAGTGCTTGGACGAGTGGCTAATTCAGATCAGGGCCTTTGTATGTTGTTCGATCTGGAAGAAGCAATCATGTTCACACCGAAGCCACAGGAATATGCGGACCCGCTTACTGGCGAAATGAAGAAAAAACAGATGAAATTCTTCCCGGATACTTATAGGAATCGCATCGGAAAATCTTATAATGACTACATTGCAGATCATCAGATGAACATGTTTGAGGATTTTATTGGATATCAGGGGTCAGCAGTATTGGATGAGCCAGTACGGGAGGAAGATTCATTTTCAAAAGAGTCGATGTCCCAAGAAAGCGAAATCTCTGAAAATATATTACTGCCGGATTTAGTAAAACAGTCTGAAAGTATAGAACAGCAGAGCGGTGAGATTGCTGAGAGAGGAATGCCAACATGAGTTCTGAGCGAATTATGAATTTGCTGGTGACGATTCCGGCGGAAAGTCGGAGAATGAATGTGGGGAAAGATGTTATCCGTATTCTTGGAAGTCCGGCCTATATTTGCATTTTGCAGAGGAAAGATCGGCAGTCTATTGCAATTACGCCATGTGCTGCCGAACATCCAATGTCCTTTAAGGTCCCGGACAGGCTGCTGACCGACGGACAGTGCCGGATGAGGATCAATGGAGTACAGTTCGTCCAGGCGTTATTAGAGGCAAATGGTCTTGCTGCAGGGAAAGACTATCAGTTTAAGGGAAGGTATGAAGCTGAGAAAAACGCAGTTATCATATCGCTTGAAAAAGATGAACGGGAATGTTAGAAAAGACGGAAAAATCTGGAATACAGGTGTGGCACTATTGAAATATTTTGCTGGCCTGAATTCAAATCAGAATGGGCAATATGGACAAATCTATGCTGAAAAGTTTACATCTGCCTGCTTGATATGCAAGGTGTTTTATGGTAAGATGAAAGCACAATAGGGATAGTATATGCTCCTGTTGACCCTGCTGTAAGGAAGTGAATGCCGATGGAAAATCAGCTTGCTCATGCGATAACGCAGACGGAATACGATTTGAGTTATGATAAGGCTGCCAAGAAGCTGCTGGCCAACAAACAGATTCTGGCGCAGATTATGAAGAACTGCGTGAATGAGTACAGTGCCTGCTCCGTAGACGAAATTGCAGAGAAGTATATCGAAGGAACTCCAGAAGTGGGTACAGTTGGCGTTCATGTTGATGATACAAACAGACCCAAGAAAACTTCTGACGTAATTGCTGGTAGCAATAATGAGGATTCTACGCTGACTGAGGGAACCATCAATTATGATGTTCGGTTCGATGCAATCGCACCAGCATCAGAAGGTTCTGCTGAACAGAAAGATGTGATACGTCTTATTATCAATGTAGAAGCGCAGACCGCTTTTAATCCGGGGTACCCTTTGACGAAGCGTGCAATCTATTATTGCAGCAGAATGATCTCTGCACAGCACGGCCCGATATTCACGAACTCAGAGTATGGGAAAATCCGAAAAGTGTACTCTATCTGGGTTTGTACACATCCAACTAAAGAGTTTCAGAATACTCTGATTCGTTATTCCATTCGGCCAGAGCAGTTGATTGGAAATGCTGTTGAAAAATCAGAAAACTATGATTTGATGAGCGTTGTAACGATTTGTCTGGGAGAGTCGGGTACAGAAAACTATACAGGTATTGTGAAATTTATGGATGTGCTGCTCTCTTCATCCAGAGCAGCTACTGAGAAAAAGAAAATTCTTGAAGAAGAATTTGGCGTTGCAATGAACGAAGATCTGGAAAGAGAGGTGCTTGTTATGTGCAACCTTAGTCAGGGCGTAAAGGCCGAAGGCAGAGAAGAAGGCATTAGCATTGGTGAGATGCGGATGCTGGTGCAGCTTGTTCGAGACGGCGATTTAAAAATGGAACGTGCCGCTGAAAAGGCAAAAATGACAGTGGAGCAGTTTAAGAAAATGATGGAAAACACTCCGCTGGGGCGAAGCCTCTGACAAGACTCCTGTGTATGTCACAGATGTGATCGTGACCTATCAGGTGCTTCCTGAGAAGAGTGCATAAGTTTCGTGAAAAGCTCACCAGACACCTCAATAGGAGGATTCGGTGGAAGCAGAGTCGGTCGAAAAGATTCATAAGCCATTTCGTCTGACAGATTACTCACGAGTGTACCAGCTCGATTTGTCATGATTGTTTCCTTTCCTCCGAAAAACGGAAATTGAAATTTCTGAGGCTATTTTAGCATAGAAATTTCAGAAAATCAGCTTATCGTGAAAATACGAAGCAAAAGAAATTTCAGAAAAACGACTTTTTGTGAAATTGCTCAAGCAAAATCACCATAGAAATTTCAAGTTAAGAATTTTATAGTTTAATTTTGCCCTACTTATGTCAAAGAAAGTAGGGCTTTTCTTATGCCCAAAAGGAGGGGGTTACGCAAATGGCATCCAGAATGCGACTCTTGCCAAGATCGATGAAGCTGGAGAAAAGCTCCAGAACATCGGATCTTCTGTGGAGAATGTCGGCAAGAAGTTCCTGCCGGTGACTGCCGCTGCTTCTTCCAATGCGAACACCAATGTTTCAATGATGGACGAGACGTTCAAGTACTGTGCGCCTATCGCCGGTGCGCTTGGGTTCTCGGCAGAGGATACCGCAGAAGCCATCGGTCTGATGGCAAACAGTGGTATCAAGGCTTCTCAGGCTGGTACTTCCCTTCGTACCATCATGAACAACCTTTCCGGTGAAGTGACCTTTGTGGGCAAGAACATCGGTGAGGTCACGATTGCGACCAGCAACGCGGATGGCAGCATGAGAAGCCTGAACGACATCCTTGCAGACTGCCGTGTGGCATTCTCCGGGCTGTCGGAATCTGAGAAGGCCGCCAACGCAGAGGCATTGGTCGGCAAGAATGCGATGTCCGGCTTCCTTGCCCTGATGAATTCCAGCGAGACGGACATCAACAAACTGCGTGGTGCCATTGAAAACTGCGATGGCGCATCCGAGAGCATGGCAGAGACCATGCAGGACAATTTAAATGGTCAGCTCACCATCCTGAAATCTCAGCTGGAGGAGCTGGCTATTTCTTTTGGCGATATCCTGATGCCCACCATCCGCAAGATCGTGTCGGCCGTGCAGCAGTTCGTGGATAAACTGAACAGCATGGATTGAATTTCAAAAAGGCAAAGTTGCCCATGATATTACATTGGTGAGTGTGATATAATATGGTCAACTGAGAAAAACTACGATAACTAAAGACTTTTTTTACGGCTTGAGTTGTTCTTTAAAAGTTTTATTTGTTGAAAAACTGCAAGAAGGCCGTGTGACAATTGAAGAAGCAGCGGAAGATGCTGGAATGACAGTAGAGAAATTCAAGAAAGTGATGGAAAACACCTCTCTGCAGGCGGTCTAAGAAAAAACATATAGGGTAAACTGTTAAGCCCTACAAGGCTCAGATCGGTTCGATACCGACTGAAAGCCTTGTAGGGCTTATTTTTTTGCTTTTTTTCAAATTTATTTGTGAAAAATGTTGTCCAAGACTTGACATCGGCCGGCATCGACTGGCAGCGCGAGAAATGGCAATCAGGACTTGGTTCTAAGTTTATCTCTGATTTTCCGCAAACATCCGGCCAAGCTGCGGCAGGATATCATGCGGCAGCATCCCGTACTCCCCGCAAAGCGCAGCAGCACGGTCAGCTGCGGCACCATGCAGGTACACCGCACAGGAAGCAGCTTCAAACGCAGGCAGACGGCAGGCCAGCAGGGCCGCCGTCATACCGGCCAGTACATCCCCGCTGCCGCCCCGGGCAAGGCCCGGGTTGCCGGTGGGATTCACGCATGCACGGCCATCCGGCGCAGCCACAACGGTGCGGGAACCCTTGAGTACCACCACGACGTTCCATTTTTTCGCATACTGCCGGGCAATTTTCTCACGGTCGGCGCTGATCTCTGCCACGGATAGGCCGGTGAGCCGGGCCATTTCACCGGGATGCGGCGTAAGGATCAACTCGCCCGTCGGATGGGGCAGCGCCTTCCCCTCAGCCAAAAGCTGCGCGGCGGCATTCAGGCCGTCAGCGTCCAGCACTGCACTGCCCGCAAAGCCCGGCAGAAGTCTTTGTACCAGTATGCGTGTCTCTGCTGCGCGGGCTGCACTCTGGGCCGTACCGCCAAGGCCCGGGCCCAGCAGCAGCACTGTGGCCTTCTGTCGCTGAATAAACGGGATGCTTTCCGGTGAGATGCCGCCTTCGGCCCCTGCGGCGCACGGGCACAGACAGCACTCCGGCAGGCGGGCTGCGGCAGCAGCGAGCACCGGCTCCACACTGGCAAGGGTCACGATGCCAGCACCGGTGCGCAGAGCTCCCTCGGCGGCAAGCAGGGCCGCACCACGGTAAGACGCACCGCCCGCAACGGCCAGAACAGTGCCAAAGGTGCCCTTGTGGCTTTCACGCGGGCGCGGCGGGATGACCTGCCAGACAAAATCTTCGGTTATTTCCACAGCCATAAAGGCACCTCCAGAAAATGATTTAAAATCTGCTGTTTCTCAAAGCTCACGCCTGCCCCTGCACAAGGGCGCGGATCTGCTTTTCCACGTTCTGCACTTCCTCGTGGAACATGCGGGCAGAGACGCGCAGCGCACCGTGCCCCAGAATGATGATCTGTTCCATACCGTCGGAAGTGGCCACGCGCACGCGGCGTCCTTTGCCGATCTCGTGGGTGACGCGCTCGATGAACATATCCGCCGTTTCGGCCTCTTTGGTGTAGACGACGTGGATGTTGTGGTACTGCTCGATGGAGCCCGGACTGCCCGGCACCCGGTAGGCATCGAACACAAGGATGAGGTTGCATTTCTGGTAGCCCTGATAGTTGCACAGAATGTCCATCAGCTTATGCCGGGCGGCTTCCAGACTATCCTTTGCAAGGGCGTTCAGCTCGTCCCATGCGAAGATGATGTTATAGCCGTCCACCAGCAGATATTCCGGCAGGATCTCCCACTGCTGAGCGTCAAAATCCGGACGTTCCCGCTTTTGCGTCGGGCGGAATGCGGCCAGCGGGTCCCGCTTGATGGGCCCATAAGTGCGCTCAAAGATTTTGAGCAGTTCAGCATCCTCTTCCAGAGTGGCGCGGTAGGCCATGGCCCGGTGCTGCGGCACAGTCTGCGCCTCCGGTTCCGGGCGCGCGGCTTTTCCCCAGCCGCTGTCCACATGCATGTGACTGCGCACCTGATCCCATGGTACCACAAAGCCGGCTCCATGGGCGCAGAACACCGAATCTGCGGGATTTTCAAGGTCATGTTCCGGCTTATAGCCTGCGGCTTCGATGACCTGCGCCGCGTTGTGGCAGGGCCGGCAGCCATCCGGCGTCAGGGTCAGCCGTCCACGACCGCGGGTATAGCTGACCACTTCCATGGGGTAGCTGCGCATGGAAGCTACCGGAGCAAAACCGGTAAGCACAGCAGTTTCTTCTCCGCTTTCCGGCGGGTCAAAGCTGCCTTCCATGCGCTGGATATCGGTCATGGCACGGCCAAGGTTCTCCACCGGCACTTCCAGCCGAAAGGCATACCATGGCTCCAGCAGCTGGCTTTTGGCCAGCATCAGGCCCTGCCGCACCGCGCGATAGGTGGCCTGCCGGAAATCTCCGCCCTCCGTGTGTTTGAGATGGGCGCGGCCCGCAATGAGGGTGATCTTCACGTCCGTCAGCGGCGCACCGGTCAGCACGCCAAGGTGCTGCTTTTCTTCCAGATGGGTCAGCACCAGCCGCTGCCAGTTCCGATCCAACACATCCTCACTGCATTCTGAATCAAACTGTATTCCTGATCCGCGTTCTCCCGGTTCTAACCGCAGATGTACCTCTGCATAATGACGCAGCGGCTCAAAATGCCCTACTCCTTCAACTGTATTTTTAATCGTTTCTTTGTAAACAATATTCCCGCTTCCAAAGGAAATATCCACGTCAAACCGTTCTTTTATAAGGCTTTGCAGAATCTCCGTCTGCACTTCGCCCATCAGCTGGACCTGGATCTCTCCTGCCTCTTCATTCCAGACTACACGGAGCATCGGATCTTCTTCCTCCAGTTGTCTGAAATTCTGCAGTATCCGGTGTACATCACAGCCTTCCGGCAGCTCCACCCGATAATTCAGAACCGGCTCCAGTACCGGTGCCGAAGAACCTTGCTGCATCCCAAGCCCCTGTCCCGGATAAGTCCGGGTAAGTCCTGTCACAGCACAGATACAGCCTTTTTCTGCTTCCTGCACCATCTCGTACTTGTCCCCGGAATAAATCCGGATCTGGTTAACTTTCTCCTGCATAGGCTCTTCCTCTGCCATATATTCCAGGATCTCTTTGACCTTCAGTACTCCGTTTGTGATCTTCACATGTGTCAGACGGCTGCCCTGTGAATCTCTGGATATCTTATATACCTTCGCTCCAAATGCTTCTTCAGCATGCGTCCCGCTTACCGGTCCGTCCATGTATTTTCCCAGTCCGTCCAGTAATTCCTGCACACCTTCCAGCTTCAGTGCCGAACCGAAATAGCATGGAAATACCTTTCGTTCCCGGATCAGCGTCTGAATCTGGCTCGCCGTGATCTCTCCATTTTCCAGATAGCTTTCCATTACCGTCTCGTCGCACATAGACAGCTCTTCCAGAAATTCTTCACCCGCTTCTGTAAAATCCACACACTCTCCGCTGAGCTTCCGCTTTAATTCAGTAAGTCTGTCCTGTCTGTCCGTACCGTCCTGATCCATCTTATTTATGAAAATAAAGGTCGGAACCTGATACCTTGCAAGAAGATTCCACAGAGTTCGTGTATGTCCCTGCACACCGTCCGCTCCGCTGACAACCAGGATTGCATAATCAAGAACCTGCAAGGTACGCTCCATTTCTGCTGAAAAGTCCACATGCCCCGGTGTATCAAGAAGAGTCACCTGCTTGTCTCCAAGCACAAAATTCGCCTGCTTGGAAAAAATGGTAATCCCCCGGCTTCTTTCCAGCGTATACGTGTCCAGAAACGCATCTCCATGGTCAACTCTTCCAAGCTTCCTGATCTGACCGGTAAGATAAAGGATTCCTTCCGAAAGCGTCGTCTTTCCGGCATCCACATGCGCCAGGATCCCGACAGATATATATTGTTTTGGCTTATTTTCAGATGTTGCTGCCATCGAAAAAATGCCCCTTTCTGCTCATAATAATCTCTTGATTATCATATCACAGAAAGGGACATAAGTCGACACGCGAATCTTTTTATCTGTCCTGCTTTTCATTTGACATTTTCTGCGGTAAGATACAATCAGAACAAATTTCTAAAAAAGGAGAGTGCCATTTACTCATGAAAAATACTGACTTAACCAATACTTACCGCGAACTTGACAGAGAACTTGCCATTTTGCATGACCAACTCGAAAGCCACCGTTCTTTTGAAAATATCCTTTTTCTCCCGACTCCCGAAAAGATCAGATCGGTCCGCGAAAAATGGAACGATTTAAAAACACAGGTTGAAAACCTGAATACACCGGACAATGTCTATCGTCTGGTGAAGCATCATCTGAATGACTTCCTGGATTCTCTTAAATTTACTATCGAAGAAAAAGAACACAATCCGGAAGCACCTCTCCTGGATTTTGTCTATTATCTTCAGGAAATCGCTCGCTGTGACCAGCGTTCTAATGAAGTACGTCTCGATGTCCTGACCAGAAAATTACAGGCATTTCATGAAAATCAGGATTTGATCCTTAATCTGATCCACACACAATACGGAGAAAATGAAGCTTCCCTTTCTTCTGCCTTTGCCCGCGCAAGGCTGGATATGCAGCGCGACCAGAAACTGTTAAATGAATATTTCCCGGATTTCACAGAAGAACAGATTGCATCTTTATCACAGTCCTTCCGGATTTTTATCGATCAGCTTCAGGAAATGGCAGATTTACTCGGTTCAGACTGCCAGTCTGACTCTGAAGAATTGTTAAAGGATGATCTCTCAAAGACCATCAAGATGGATCCGGAAGCTTACCGCAGCCTTCTGAAAAACCGTCTTGGTGTATCTCTCGACGAACTGCTTGCATGGCATAAAGAAGAAATTGAAAAGACCCGTGCTGAAGTATTCGAAATCGCCTCCAAATTAGAGCTTCCGGAAGGAACTCCGAAGACAATGAAAGAAGTCAGCGATGTGCTTTTCCGCTATGCCGGTCCTTGTGACAGTGCCGAGGAAATGTATACACGTGCCAGAAATTATCTGAAACGTACCCGTGCTGTCGCTCATGAATATGTACGTCTTCCGGAAGATGAAACCTGTCTGTGCGTTCCTCTTCCGCCTTGCTATAAGGATTCTTACCCTTGGGGAGGTTATGAGGGTGGTGATTTCCGTGTCAAACCGCTCCGCGGCCAGATGTTCCTGAATCAGTATAATTATCAGAACATTACCGATGGCTGGATCAAGATGAATACCATGCACGAAACTTATCCGGGACACCATGTCCAGTTTATCCGCGCAGCGATCGATCCAACACCGGAAACTGTAAAAATAGGAGCAAAAAGTGTACCTCTGGAAGAGGGAACCTGTATTCGTACTGAACGCGCATTTACCTTTATCTTTGCGGAAGACCCGTTCTTCCCTCTGTTCGTTGCATTCCGCCGTCATCATGCCTCTGTCCGTATCCTGGTTGATCTGCAGCTGTATTATTTTGGAGCGACACTGGAAGATGCTGTAAAAATCTACGAAGAAGAGCTTGGCTTTGACCGCGTAACTGCCCGCGCCCAGGTACAGGCACACCAGAATGCGCCGGGATATTTCACATGCTATTATTATGGAATGAAGAAAATCTGCGACTGGGAAAAAGAGTATGGATATACGAAATGGGATTATACGGAACTGCTGTTCTCAGCCGGGCGGATCAGTATGGAAAGCCTGGAGATGCTGGTTAAGATGACCAAAGAAGAGCAGGGACGTTTCTTTACGGAGTTCCGGAGCTTGCTGATGGATGAATAAGGTAGGTTTTAAGGTGTTGGAGGGGGACGAAAAAACGGATAAATAAATTTGAGTATAATGATTTGTTTTAGTTTTTAAAAATTTGTATCTTTAAAATATTTCCAACAACACATTATTATAAAGATATAAGTCTACCAAGTTCTTCACGTTTCTTTTCAGTTATGCCATAGATATTTATGTGGTTCAGGTCACCGCTGCGGTCTGTAAAGGCGGGGAAGAGGAAGCCGGATGTTGGGGATCCGGGTTCGTATTCGCCGACAAGGGGACAGATGGCGCAGATGAGGTAAGGGAACATCTCTTCGGATTCTCCGAGGCGTTCTTTGTCGGTGGCTTTGGCTGAGATATCGTAGTTATCAT
>OHYU01001134.1_pt1 | contig 10913 bp, 11 predicted proteins | sample 1580331 | NCBI WGS metagenome assembly OHYU01 (sample SAMEA3882519, study PRJEB24775) | human gut metagenome | biome: human-associated habitat; feature: intestine environment; material: feces | place: Netherlands | collected 2009/2010
AAAATGGGCTGGTTATTGAGAAGGAAGATGGAACAACAAAGGAGCTTAGCGGCAATCCCGTAGATCTTTTGAAAGGATATTATAGTGATTTCAAGATTCGTAAGGATGATGAGCAGCTTGCGTTTACAGGCGGTCTTGTTGGTGGTCTTGGCTATGATTTTGTAAGGTATAAAGAGGAGCTGCCGGATAATAATCCAGATGAGATTGGAATCAGTACGATTTCATTGATGCTTGTGACAGAGTTTTTATCTATTGACCATTTTGCAGAGACAATGACAGCGGTTGTTGTGGAAGATGATACAGAAGCAGGAAGGAAAAAAGCGATGTTCCGCTGTGAAGAAATGGTGAAGGAAGCGTTTGCAAATATTCGGAAAGATGAGAAGTCAGAGTTTCAGCCGGATGGAAAGATTATAAAGCAGTCAGATACTTTAGAAGAATATAGTGAAAAAGTAAATAAGATTAAACAGTATATTATAGATGGACATGTATTCCAGACGGTACTTTCCCAGAGATGGACGATTGAGACGAAGCAGAAAGGTTTTGATTTATATAAGGAACTTAGAGAAATTAATCCTTCCCCATATATGTATTATTTCAACTTTGAAGAATTTGAAATTATCGGAAGTTCTCCGGAAATGATCGTAAAGCAAAAAGACAACAAAGTACTGACCTGTCCGATTGCCGGAACAAGACCTCGTGGAAAAGATGATGCAGAAGACCAGAAGTTTGCAGAAGGTCTGATGAAAGACCCGAAAGAAAAAGCAGAACACGTTATGCTTGTTGATCTCGCAAGAAATGACATGGGACGAATCGCAGAGTTTGGAACGGTAAAGGTAAGAGACTTCATGCATATTCAGAAATATTCCCATGTTATGCACATCGTTTCGCTGGTAGAAGGAAGAAAAAAAGGCGAATATCATCCACTTGACCTTGTAAATGCCTTTCTTCCGGCAGGTACATTAAGTGGTGCGCCAAAGGTTCGCGCGATGGAAATTATCGATGAACTGGAATCTGTAAGAAGAGGACTTTACGGAGGAGCAATTGGTTACATTGATTTTAACGGAGACATGGATTTTTGTATTACGATTCGAACAATGATTAAAAAAGCCGATAAAGTTTACATTCAGGCAGGAGCAGGTATCGTGGCAGACAGTAACCCAGAAAGCGAGTACAACGAGTGCTGCAATAAAGCAAGGGCTCTTGCGAAGGTTCTGGTACCTTGAGGATTTGAGTCGGAAGAAAGATGTGCAGCGTATTAGAGCGTGTTTGAGAAATACTCTATTTCAGGAGGAAACCTTATGATATTACTAATTGATAATTACGATTCCTTTACTTATAATCTGTATCAGTACATGGGAATCTTTGAAAAAGATATTAAAGTCGTTCGAAATGATAAAATTACAATCGAAGAAATCGAGCAGTTAAATCCGAACAGAATCGTTCTTTCACCGGGACCGAAAAGTCCGAAAGAAGCCGGAATTTGTATGGACGTAGTAAAACATTTTTACACGAAAAAACCAATCCTTGGCATCTGCCTGGGACATCAGAGCATCGGAGCTGCATTTGGAGCAAAAATCATTCATGCAAAAGAACTGATGCATGGAAAACAGTCGTTAATCGAACACGATGGAAAGAGCGTTTTTGAGGGAATCCCAAGCCCGGTTCATGTGGCAAGATATCATTCCCTGGTAGCGGATCCGCAGACGATTCCCGCAGAATTGAAAGTTACCGCAGTTACCGAAGATGGCGAAGTCATGGCGGTAGAACAGACGGAAAAACAGATCTACGGAGTACAATTCCATCCGGAATCCGTACTGACACCGGACGGACGACAGATTATCGTTAATTTTTTACAGACACGGAAGGGAGAAGGCAGAAATATGATTAAAGAAGCTGTAGCTAAGCTGGTAAAAAATGAGAACATCGGATACGATATGGCAAAAACCGTTATGGATGAGATCATGAGCGGGGAAGCCAGCGATATTTTAAAAAGCGCTTACTTAACAGCGTTAAGCCAGAAGGGTGAGACCATCGAAGAGATCACCGGCTCCGCAGAAGAGATGCGGAAATTCGGCAGAAAGCTGGGCGCAGATGTAGAAGCGCTGGAGATCGTGGGAACCGGCGGTGACGGCTCCAATTCCTTCAATATCTCCACCACGGCATCCATCGTGATCTCAGCAGCGGGTGTACCGGTAGCCAAGCACGGCAACCGCGCAGCCAGCTCCAAATCCGGTGCGGCAGACTGCCTGGAAGCACTGGGGGTGAATATCACCATAGAGCCGGAGCAGAGCAAGAAGCTGTTAGAAGAGATCGGCATCTGCTTCCTCTTTGCACAGAAATATCACACTGCCATGAAATATGTGGGTCCCATCCGCAAGGAACTGGGCATCCGTACAATTTTCAATATCTTAGGACCGTTAGCGAACCCGGCAGGACCGGTATATCAGATCATGGGTGTGTACGATGAAAGCCTGCTGCCTTCCATGGCAAAGGTATTGTCCAATCTTGGAGTCAAGAGAGGCATGGTAGTCTACGGACAGGACAGACTGGACGAAATCTCCGCCAGTGCGCCTACCGCAGTCTGTGAGATCGACAACGGCACCTTCAAAAATTATGTGATCACACCAGAAGATTTTGGACTGGTAAGATGCACGAAGGAGGACCTGGCAGGCGGCACTCCCCAGGAGAACGCAGAGATCACCAGAGCTATCTTAAATGGGGAAAAAGGACCCAAGCGTAACGCGGTACTGTTGAATGCGGCAGCAGCCCTCTATGTGGCCGGTAAGGCAGACAGCATGGCTGACGGTGTGAAGTTGGCAGAGAAGGTCATCGACACAGGCCTTGCAAAGGCACAGCTCGAGCGCTTTATCAAGCTGAGCAATGCATGATAAAGTGTTACGAGTACTTTTGACCTGCGGCACAAGGATTCTGAATTTAGATTATGAAACAACGGAAAGGCAGGATGAATGGATGATACTGGATACTATAGCAGCCTCTGCAAAGGAGCGGGTGGCAGCAGCCAAAGAAGCACTGCCTCTTGCAGAACAGATCGCCAGAGCAAGAGAGTTAGACAGCAATACGGGATTTCCTTTTGAACAGGCACTGGCAAAGAAGAGAATGAGCTTTATCTGCGAGGTGAAAAAGGCGTCACCCTCCAAAGGACTGATCGCAGCGGAATTTCCCTATGTGCAGATTGCGAGGGAATACGAAGCAGCAGGAGCGGATGCAATTTCCGTACTGACGGAACCGGCGTACTTTCAAGGGAAGAATGAATATCTGACTGAGATCCGTCAGGTAGTGAAGATTCCACTGCTTCGGAAAGATTTTACGGTGGACGAATACATGATCTACGAGGCGAAAAATATCAGAGCGGATGCAGTGCTCTTAATCTGTGCGATTCTCTCTCCCATGCAGCTGTCGGAATACGCGGGGATTGCCAGAGAACTTGGCCTGTCGGCACTGGTGGAAGCCCATGACGAGAAGGAAGTGGAGATGGCGCTTGCAGCAGGTGTGAGGATCGTCGGTGTCAATAACCGGAATCTGAAAGATTTTACGGTGGATATCCATAATTCCGTGCGGCTGCGGGAACTGGTGCCGGAGAACATCCTCTTCGTATCTGAGAGCGGTATGAAGACCAGACAGGATATCGCGAGACTCGAGCAGAATGGTACCAATGCTGTTCTCATCGGAGAGACGCTGATGCGAAGCGCGGATAAGAAAGCGGTATTGCAGGAGCTTCGCGGACAGTGTGAAAAATAAATTTTTCACACGCAAATTTGTGCCTACGGCAAGGTACTAAAGTACCTGAAAGTTTGCAGGTCATAGAAAGGTTGTAAATGGTATGAAAGTAAAAATGTGTGGTCTCTATCGTCCGGAGGATATTGCTTATGCCAATGAGGTGCAGCCGGATTATGTGGGTTTTGTATTTTATGAAAAGAGTCACCGGGCGGTTACGAAGGAGCAGGCAGCCGAATATCGCAAAAAGCTTCTGCCGGGAATCCGGACGGTGGGGGTGTTTGTGAATGAGGATCCGAAGAACATCATAGAACTGCTGGAGGAAGGTATTTTGGATGTGGCACAGCTTCACGGGGATGAGACGGAAGAGGATATCCAGTATCTGCAGGCGGTGTGCCACAAGCCGGTGATCAAGGCGGTCAAAGTAAGAGACCGGTATGATGTGGAAGCCTGGCTGGACAGCAGTGCAGACTATCTGTTATTTGACAACGGAATGGGAGCGGGTCAGGTGTTTGACTGGAGCGTCCTTGGTGGGATCGACAGGGAATTTTTCCTGGCAGGAGGATTGCAGGCGGAGAATCTCACCGAAGCCATGGAAGTGGTGAGACCCTATGCGTTGGATATCAGCTCCGGCATCGAGAGTAACCGGAAAAAAGATCCGGAGAAGATGCGACGGATCATGGAACTGGTAGAACGGTATCGGAACACTAGAGATTGAAAATACAGTGGAAAAGAATAATTGAAAATCAGGAAGAAAGAAAAGAGGACGAATACATGAGCAAAGGACGTTACGGAATCCACGGAGGACAATATATCTCCGAGACATTGATGAATGAACTGATCCATCTGGAGGAGTGCTATGAGTATTATAAAAAGGATCCGGAATTCAATGCGGAACTAAATAAGCTGCTGAATGAATATGCCGGTCGCCCCTCTCTGCTGTACTATGCGGAGAAGATGACCAAGGATCTGGGCGGCGCGAAGATCTATTTAAAGAGAGAGGACTTAAACCACACCGGCTCCCACAAGATCAACAATGCACTTGGACAGGCACTGCTGGCAAAGAAGATGGGGAAGACCCGTCTGATCGCAGAGACAGGTGCCGGACAGCACGGTGTGGCTACCGCAACGGCAGCAGCCTTTTTAGGGATGGAATGTGAGATCTTCATGGGAAAAGAAGATACCGACAGACAGGCGCTGAACGTTTATCGTATGGAACTCCTCGGAGCCAAGGTACATCCCGTGACTTCCGGTACCATGACCTTGAAGGATGCCGTCAATGAGACTATGAGAGAGTGGTCCAACCGCGTAGCGGACACCCATTATATACTGGGGTCCGTTATGGGACCGCATCCTTTCCCCATGATCGTAAGAGATTTTCAGAGTGTCATCAGTCAGGAAGCAAAAGAGCAGATCCTGAAGGCAGAAGGAAAGCTTCCGGCAGCCGTGGTAGCCTGTGTGGGCGGCGGCAGCAATGCCATGGGTGCGTTTTACAACTTTATTGAGGATAAGGATGTAGAACTCATCGGCTGTGAGGCAGCAGGCAAAGGCGTGGATACGGCACTGACCGCAGCTACGATTGCGACGGGATCCTTAGGAATCTTCCATGGCATGAAATCCTATTTCTGCCAGGATGAGTACGGACAGATCGCTCCCGTATATTCCATTTCTGCAGGACTGGATTATCCCGGCATCGGACCGGAGCATGCTTATCTGCATGACATCGGCAGAGCGCAGTATGTGCCCATCACGGATGATGAAGCAGTGGATGCTTTTGAATATCTGGCAAGAACCGAGGGAATCATCTGCGCCATCGAGAGTGCCCATGCGGTAGCACAGGTGCGTAAGATCGCAAAGAATTACAGCCCGGATCAGAGCATTATCGTATGTCTGTCCGGAAGAGGTGACAAGGATGTGGCAGCCATCGCGAGATACCGTGGTGTGGATATTCATGACTGATGAAATTAACATATGAAATATAGATAGAAGAAATGGAGACAGATACGATGAGTAAATTAGAAAAAGTATTTGATACACCGAATAAAAAGGCGTTCATCGGCTTCCTCACTGCAGGAGACCCGGATGCGGACAGCACCGTAAAATTCATTTTAGAGATGGAAAAGGCAGGGGCTGATCTCATAGAGATCGGTATCCCCTTTTCCGATCCCACGGCGGAAGGCGTGGTGATCCAGGAGGCAAATATCCGCTCTCTTAGCAGCGGCATGACCACGGACGGTGTGTTTGAGATCGTGAAGAGAGTGCGGGAGCAGTCAGAGATTCCCCTTGCGTTTATGACTTATGTGAATCCGGTATTCCATTACGGATATGAGAAATTTTTTACCAAGTGTGAGGAATTGGGTATCAGCGCCATTATTATTCCCGATGTGCCTTATGAAGAGAAGACGGAGGTGGAGGCTCCCGCCAAAGCTCATGGCGTGAAGGTGATCTCCATGATCGCACCTACTTCCGAGAGCCGTATCCGCCAGATCGCATCGGAGGCAGAAGGCTTTATCTATGTGGTAAGCTCTATGGGTGTCACCGGCGTGCGCAGTGAGATCAAGACCGATCTGCCCGCCATCGTGGAAAGCATCCGCACTGTGACTGACGTTCCCTGTGCTATCGGTTTCGGCATCAGCACTCCCGAGCAGGCCAAAGCCATGGCATCCATATCCGACGGAGCCATTGTCGGAAGCGCCATCGTGAAGATCATTGCAAAGTATGGCAAAGACGCAGCTCCTTACATCGGAGAATATGTGAAGAGCATGAAAGAGGCTGTAGCGGAAGCGTAAATAAGATTACGAAGAATAAGGAAATAAGAAAGTGATAGGAAAGCCGGAGTGGTCGCAAAGACTGCTCCGGTTTTTGTATCTGAAAATAAAAAGAGAGGGAAATGATGCAAGTATGATGCAATGGTGTGTTATTATCTGCTATAATTTGATAAAACAACCATCGTAGACTGTGGGAGGGAACGGGGCATGAAGATGTGTAAAAAATGCTGGCGAAGGAAACGTTTGACCGGGGTAATTCTGGCATGTTTATTTCTTACGGCCTGCGGCGGAGAAACGCAGGAAACTGAGAGTAAAAATGTCGTGCAGGAAAGTGAAACGGTAAGTACCTCCAGCACCGTCGAACAGACAGACGAACAGACACAGGAGGCAGTGCAGGAAGCGGAAAACTTTGTGCAGACCGATAATATTCTGGAAAACCTAAAAGGGAAAAGAGATCCAGAAGTGATTTTACAGGAAATGTCAAAACTTCCTTTTAATATGGAAGATCTGAAGGCCTACCCGGTGTATGTGTTAAGTGATCAATTCGAAGAGCGCAGCGGGGCAGAACTGCTGACGGAATTTTATGAGCAGTCCAAGCAGGGGAATCCGGCACAATTATTGATGGTAAATTACTGCTATAATGAAAAATGGATCCTTTCTTATGCGGAATTTGACGGAAGTACCTATTATTTGCTCAGAGGCAATATAGATGCCGGGACAGTGGAGGAAGACTATAAGGAAATGTATTTTCACTCCCTGAATATTATCGAAAAGAAAGAGGTAGACCAGGGAATGTCACTCATTATGATCGTATTTTCCAATCAGGAAAATGTATCCGACGAACAGGCGGAGCAGTATGTGAAATGGTCGGAAGAGGGAAAAAGGCCTGATGACATAGAAATATATTATTTCTTAAATCTGAGATACGGTCTTATGAGCGGTGATGATGAACTGAAAATACTGGATGAAGTGGAGAGAACAGCAGACAGAATGGCTGTGTACCGGATCGCAAAGGATTTCACAAATACATATTTTCAGGAGGAATACACAGGCGAAGTTGAGATCATGGGCATCAAGGGACTTTCCGGGGTGGATACGGACAGCAAGGGTAACTGTACGGTGGAAGTAGAGTTCCGGCCGGTACAGGAGGACTCATTATCTTATCTGTTTATGACATTTGGATATGATGAGATGGGATGGACAATCCGCAGTTACGGACTGGAAAAGTAGGCGGACACAGAATACAAAAATTGTATGAAAATCCTACAAAATTTTGTTGACAAAAGAGTATTGCCTATGTATAATAAGTCAGTGTGTGAATCAACACATCGTAGGAGACTTGTGTTTTCTACGCAACATATTGCATAGGAGTCGCTATGTTAGTAAGTTTATCTGATGTATTAACATCCGAAGGCAAGGTAGAGACTGTTGCCATTCCGCTTGAGATGACAAGCTTTAAGAGCCGCCAGGGAGATTTCTCTATTACGGAGAAGACACCCATTAATCTTACTTTTACCAACATCGGTGTGAACAAGGCAAAAGTAACCGGCACTGCAGAGCTTACCTTTGACACGAAATGTGACAGGTGCCTTACTGAAGTACCTACAGCAATGAAGCTTAAGTTTGACAGAATCGTTTATTCTCCGGAAGCGGAAGTAAGTGAGGAAGAAGATACCGAGCAGAGCTTTATGGATGGATGGCAGCTGGATGTAGAGGCTTTTGTGTACGATGAAATTCTGGTGAATTGGCCGGCAAAGATCCTGTGTAAGGAAGACTGCAAGGGTATCTGCCCTGTATGTGGTCAGAACAGGAATCTGAAGGAATGTGGTTGCGATACTTTCGTACCGGATCCTCGTATGGCAGCAATCCAAGATATCTTCAACGCGAATAAGGAGGTGTAACGATGTCTATTTGTCCTAAGAATAAATCTTCCAAAGGTAGAAGAGATAAGAGAAGAGCAAACTGGAAAATGAGCGCTCCTACATTGGTAAAGTGCAGCAAATGTGGTGCACTGATGATGCCTCACAGAGTTTGCAAGGCTTGTGGTTCTTACAATAAGAAGCAGGTCGTAAGCGTTGATTAATTGATAAATCAATGAAGCGAAATTAAGTGAAAAGAGAAGAGGAGATTCCGGATGGAATCTCCTTTTGCTTTCACAAAAAAATCACTTGCTTTTTATATACGCCTTTAGTATAGTAAGAATGAATCTGACATCATCAAACTGTTTGGTGCGATCCACGGAGCGGTTTGATGATGAGCGGATAAACATAAACAGGTAAAGGAACGACGAAATGGCAGAATATGTAAATGTTGCTGTAGACGCAATGGGTGGCGATAATGCTCCGGCAGAGATCGTAAAAGGTGCTGTGGAAGCTGTCAACGCAGATAAGCGCGTCAAAGTATTCCTGGTAGGCAAGGAGCCTGTGATCCGTGAGGAATTAAAGGCGTACAGCTATGATGCAGAGCAGCTGGAAGTCGTACATGCCGAAGAAGTCATTGAGACGGCAGAACCTCCGGTCATGGCAATCCGTCGGAAGAAGGATTCCTCCATTGTCAAAGCCATGTATATGGTGAAGAACGGCGAATGCGATGCATTTGTATCTGCGGGAAGTACCGGTGCGGTACTGGTAGGCGGCCAGGTGATCGTAGGCAGGATCAAAGGGATCCGGAGACCACCTCTTGCTCCGCTGATCCCTACGGCAAAGGGCGTTTCCCTTCTGATCGACTGTGGTGCCAATGTGGATGCCCGTTCTTCTCATCTGGTACAGTTTGCACAGATGGGTTCCATCTATATGGAGAACGTGGTTGGTGTTAAGAAACCAAGAGTAGCCATCGTAAATAACGGTGCGGAGGAAGAAAAAGGAAATGCCCTGGTTAAAGCCACATTCCCTCTTTTAAAAGCATGCAAAGATATCAATTTCATCGGAAGCATTGAGGCAAGGGACATCCCGGCAGGATACGCAGATGTAGTTGTCTGCGAAGCATTTGTGGGAAATGTGATCCTCAAGCTTTATGAAGGCGTGGGAGCTACCATGGTATCCATGATCAAAAAAGGCATGATGACAAGCCTCCGAAGTAAAGTAGGAGCCCTGATGGTGAAACCGGCCCTCAAGGAAACCCTGAAAGCTTTTGACGCCAGTGAATATGGCGGAGCCCCGCTTCTTGGACTGAAAGGTCTGGTAGTAAAGAGTCACGGAAGCGCGAAGAGTGTGGAGATCCGCCATGCTATCTTCCAGTGCGAGCAGTTTAAGGAAGAAAAGATCAACGAAAAGATCGAAGAATTTATTGCAGCTGAACAGAAAGCACAGGCAGAAGCAAAAAACGAAGAAAAATAAAAAACAGAAATCAAAATACGGGGTACAGACAGATAAGTCCCGAAAGTATTACAGACAGAACAGGAGGCGAGCAGTCTTGGAACTGGAAATACTGAAAACAATCATCGAGAAAACTCTGGGAAAGACCATGGGTACCATTACCGAGAAAACTACGTTTGTAGATGATCTGGGAATTGATTCTCTGGATTTCTTTCAGATCCTCATTGATCTGGAAGAAACTTATGATATCCATATTGATCAGCAGGAAGCAGAAGAGATCGTTACCATAGGAGATGCAGTGGAGACTCTTCGCCGCGCAACGAAGGGAAAAAGAAATGGAAAATAATTTAAAAAAACTGGAACAGACCATCGGATATCAGTTTACCGCAAAATCTTTGCTGGAACAGGCAATGACGCACAGTTCCTACGCCAATGAGAAACATCTTGGAAAACTTGGCTGCAACGAGCGCCTGGAATTTCTGGGGGATGCAGTGCTGGAACTGATCAGCAGTGACTTTCTGTACAAAAAATTCCGCAATAACCAGGAGGGAGAACTTACCAAAAAGCGCGCCAGCATGGTGTGCGAAAAGAGCCTTGCCTACTGTGCAAGAGAATTCGGCCTTCCGGAGTTCATTCTTCTTGGAAGAGGCGAAGAGATGATGGGCGGCCGGAAACGTGACTCCATCGTATCCGATGCTCTGGAATCCCTCATTGGAGCCATGTATCTGGACGGCGGTTTTGAACCGGCCCAGACATTTGTGCTGAAATTTATCCTCAATGACCTGGAAGATAAGAGGATTTTTTATGACAGCAAGACCGTACTGCAGGAGATGGTGCAGGAAGGTGGAAACCATCCGGTGGAATACCGTCTTCTGAAAGAAGAAGGACCGGATCACAGCAAGAGCTTTACCGTAGAAGCCCTGATCAACGGAGAGAGTATGGGAACCGGAACCGGCCATACCAAGAAAGCGGCAGAGCAGGCCGCAGCCCTTGAGGCGATCCGCAGGATCAAATAAACAGCAGGTGTCCAATGTATCTGAAAAATATAGAGGTGCAGGGATTCAAATCTTTTGCACAGAAAATCAATTTTGAATTT
>OHYU01001135.1_pt1 | contig 10897 bp, 10 predicted proteins | sample 1580331 | NCBI WGS metagenome assembly OHYU01 (sample SAMEA3882519, study PRJEB24775) | human gut metagenome | biome: human-associated habitat; feature: intestine environment; material: feces | place: Netherlands | collected 2009/2010
GCTACTGGCGTGACGTGGGCACCATCGACAGCCTGTGGGAAGCCAACATGGAGGTCCTGGACCCCGAGAACTCCGGCATTGATATCTTCGACAAGAAGTGGAAGATCTACAGCCGCAACCCCGTGCTGCCCGCCCAGAAGATCGGCCCCCGCGCCGTGGTGCAGGACTCCCTCGTCACCGAGGGCTGCAAGATCTACGGCACCGTCAAGCACTCGGTCCTGAGCGCCGGTGTCGTGGTGGAAGAGGGCGCAACGGTCGAGGATGCTGTCCTGATGGATGGCGTCGTGGTCAAGGCAGGTGCCGTGGTCAAGCGCTGCATCCTGGCTGAGGATGTCACCGTGGGCGCAGGCGCCAAGATCGGCGGCGACGGCCCCATCGCGCATGTAGGTACCGGCCTTACCATTGGCGCAGGCGCTACCGTGAAAGAGGGCGCCAAAGTATTTGATTCCGTCAAGGAGGGCGAGGAAGTATGCTGAGCCAGAACAACAATGCGTTGGGCATCATTTTCCCCAACAGCTATGATAACACCGTACCGGAGCTTGTGACTGAGCGCACCATGGCTTCGATCCCCTTTGCAGGCCGTTACCGCATGGTGGACTTTATGCTGTCCAGCATGGCAAACTGCGGCATCTCCAATGTCTCCATCGTGGTGCGCAAGAACTACCACTCCCTGATGGATCATCTGGGCACTGGCCGTGAGTGGGATATGGCCCGCCGTCACGGCGGCCTGAACATCGTGCCTCCCTTTGCAGAAAAGGGCGTGCGCATTTATTCCGGCCGTGTGGAGGCTCTGGGCTCCATCCTGAGCTACCTGGAGAACCAGAAGGAGAAGTACGTTGTGATGAGCGATGCCAACATCGCCATCAACTATGATTTCAACGCCCTGCTGGCTGCCCATCAGGCAAGCGGCGCGGATGTGACCATCGCCTACCAGAAGACCGAGATCCCCGAGGGCCGCAAGAACGACAACTACACCCTGACTGTGGATGCCGATGGCCGTGTGACTGAGCTGCTGTTCAACGATTACCGCCCCGGTGTCCAGAACCTGGACCTGAACATCTACGTTCTGGAGCGCGAGACCCTGATCAAGCTGGTCAAGGATGCGACCTCCCGCGGCCTGATCTACTTTGAGCGTGACATCCTGGCCCACAACGTCAACATCCTGAACATCCGTGCTCTGGAGTACACCGGCTATGTGGCCCATGTCTGCGACATGAAGAGCTACTTTGATGAGAACCTCAAGCTCATCGATGAGAAGAACCTGAACGCTCTGTTCCCCAAGGAGAGCCCTGTCTACACCAAGATCCGTGATGACAACCCCGTGCGCTACGTCAACGGCTCTTCCGTCAGCAATTCCCTGCTGGCCGATGGCTGTGTCATCGAGGGCACCGTGGAGAACTGCGTGCTGTTCCGCGGTGTTCGCGTCAAGAAGGGTGCTGTGGTCAGAAACTGTGTCCTGATGCAGGATACCGTTGTGGAACCAGGCGCTCAGCTGGACTGCGTTGTCACCGATAAGAACGTGCGTGTGACCGCCGACAAGAAGCTCTCCGGTACCGAGAGCTTCCCGGTCTATGTTCAGAAGAACCACACCGTCTGAGCCTGACACACTGAAACTTTCACAGGGGCGGCTCCCCTCCCCGGTAGCCCCTCTCAAAGAGGGGCGGGGGCCTTTGCGCCCCCGCCCGCTCTTTGCGTATCCGCCCTTTTTTCTGGAAAGGAGAAATACTATGAAGATCCTGTATGCCGCTTCGGAAGCGACCCCCTTTGCCAAGTCCGGCGGTCTGGCCGACGTGGCAGGCTCCCTGCCCAAGGCTCTGGTCAAGGACGGCGTGGATGCCCGCGTCATCATGCCGCTGTACGGCGACCTGAAAATGCGCGACAAGCTGGAGTATGTCACCAACTACTCGGTGCCCGTGGGCTGGCGCAGCCAGTACTGCGGCCTGTTCAAGGCTGAGGTCAACGGCGTGACCTACTACTTCCTGGACAACGAGTATTACTTCAAGCGCCGCGGCCTGTACGGCTTTTACGATGACGGCGAGCGCTTTGCCTTCTTCTCCCGCGCTGTGCTGGAGACCCTGTTCTACATCGACTTCACCCCCGATATCATCAACTGCAACGACTGGCAGACCGCGCTGGTTCCCGTTTACCTGAACCTGTACTACCGCCATCTGGATAAGTTCAACCGGATCAAGACCATCTTCACCATCCACAACATCGCATATCAGGGCAAGTACGGCACCGATATCCTGGAGGATACCTGCGGCATCGGCCGCCGTGACCAGCACATCGTGGAGTACGATGGCTGCGCCAACTTTATGAAGGGTGCCTTTGAGACGGCAGATAAGATCACCACCGTCAGCCCTACCTACGCACAGGAGATCCTGGACCCCTGGTTCAGCTACGGTCTGGATGCCCTGCTGCGGGAAAAGCAGTATAAGCTCTGCGGCATCCTGAACGGCATCGATATGGAGGCCAATAACCCCGCCACTGACCCCAAGATCCCCTTCAACTACGATGTGACCAACGTTGAAGAAGGCAAGGCAAAGTGCAAGGAGGCCCTGCAGGACAAGTTTGGCCTGCACAAGGATGGCAGCCCCGTCTTTGCCATGGTCAGCCGCATGGTCGGCATGAAGGGCTTTGACCTGGTGCAGAGCATTGCCGATGGTCTGGTGGACCGCGGCATCGAGCTGGTCATTCTGGGCAGCGGCGAGAACCAGTACGAGACCTTCTTCTCTGACCTGTGCGCCCGTCACCCGGGCCGCGTGGGCACCTACATCGGCTTTGAGCCGGCCCTGTCTCAGGAGATCTACGCCGGTGCAGACGTGTTTATCATGCCTTCCAAGAGTGAGCCCTGCGGCCTGGCACAGATGGTGGCCTGCCGCTACGGCACGCCTCCCATCGTCCGCGAGACCGGTGGCCTGCGGGATTCCATCCATGACTGCACGCTGGGCGAGGGCAACGGCTTTACCTTTGCCGGTTACAGCGCCCATGAGCTGTACGATGCCTGCTGCCGTGCACAGGATCGCTACTACAACAAAGAGGACTGGAACAACCTCGTCAAGCACGACATGGAATGCGATTTCAGCTGGGACCTCTCTGCCAAGAGCTACGAGGGCCTGTACAACGAGACCGCAAACCTCTGGTAAATCATTTTCATAAGTTTGCCTTTTGCCGCCCGGTTCGCAGGAGCCGGGCGGCTTTTTTGCGGACTTCCACATAAATTTTACAAGAATCATCCGCAAAAAGCAGCAAGGCACCTTTGCACTTCCGACAGGACTGTGCTACAATGAAAAACATTGACAGCTCTTTCCTGTTTTTGAAGAAATGGCAGAGTAGATAAGGAGAACGATATGAACTGGAAACGTGTCATCAGCGGCGTGCTGGCAGCAGCGATGCTGTCCGCTCTGCCGGTGCAGCTTCTGGTGTCGGCGGAAGGCACGGAGGCGGTCGGGCAGGCCGATGGCTGGGAGGAACTGACCACTCTGGAACCTCTTGACGAAAGCAACACTTTCTTTTACAGCAAGGACGACCAGACATTTGAAAAGATCACCCACCCGGAAAAGGATGTCAAAACCGCAGACGGCATCGTGGATTATCTGGGAGACGGTGCGGTGGCGGTCGTGACTGACCCGGAGGATGCCGCCTACAACGCCGGTGACCGGGGTCAGAACTACGCATGGTCAGCGGTCGGCTACGGCGACTGGCTGTATGTGGGCACCTGCTACGCCGCCATCGGCAACACCCTCTCCCTGATGAAGAGCAGTCTGGGCGACGAATACGACGACAAGGTGCTTGCCGCCACCTTCGATGCCCTTTACAACGGCACTTTCTTTCTGACCGAGGAGGATGGCGGCCGGCCCAAGGGCGTGCTGGTGAAGATTAACACCAAGACCGGCGAGACCAAGCTGTTGATGTCCGGCTCCTACAACGGTTACACACCCCTGTTCCGCAACGCATTGGAGTATCACGGCAAGCTGTACTTCTGCGGCAGTGTGGGTGGCGGCGGCATCGGCTTTCTGCCCAGCATCTGGCAGGTAGACCCGGCCACCGACGAATGCAAGCCGGTGTATATCGGTCTGAACAGTGTGCAGGATTACGCCGCAGCCTACCAGCAGGGCATCTCCGTGGGCATCCGCGGGATGTGCGTCTACAAGGATCAGCTGGTCGTCAGCAACGTGACCATGGATGCCGCCACCGGCAAGAGCAGCGCCGCCCTGCTGATCTCCTCCGACCCGGAAAAGGGCTTTACCCAGATCGCGGATTCCGACAGCCTGTTCAACTACCCCGCCTATCACTACGCCGACAGCATCTACGGCGGCAGCATCTGGGATATGGCTGAGTTCAACGGCCGCCTGTATGTTTCCATCTGCACCGGCACCGAGGACAATATGCCGGACGACAACACCATGCAGTCCTTTGCACTGGTGCGGGGCGATCAGAACCCCGATGGCACCTTCACATGGACACCCGTGGCAGGCGATCAGGAAAAGGATGGTGCCCGCTACACCTTCGGCATTGACCCGGAACGCACCCGCTCCGGTGCGGCGAACCTGATCGTGTACAACGACCACCTCTATATTGGCGAGTACAACGACGAAGAGATTGCACTGGAGCGCATCCTCTTTGCCAAGACCGGCAAGAACGCCGACGGTCAGTTTGGCGGCGGACTGGATTGCCGGTTCATCAACGCCAATCTGGAACAGTCGGTGAACCTGTACCGCATGGACAGGGACGAGAACATGGAGCTTGTGGTGGGCAATGCCACCAAGATGTTCCCCAACGGCAGCCTTTCTGGCTTAAAGTCCGGCTTTGGGCGCAACGAGAACCAGTACATCTGGCGGATGCAGGTGTACGATGGCAAGCTGTATGTGGGCACCTTTGACACCAGCAGTATGCTGGAGTGCGTTGGTCAGTTCGTCAACGGCAACCTGCTGACGCGCACCCCTGCGCAGTGGAAGACCCAGTGGGAATACCTCAAGACCCTGATGAAGGCACTGCAGGCGACGGACCCCGACGGCAACGGGAACCCCGACACACTGGCCCAGACCATCAAGTTTTCCTACAAATTCGTGTTCGAGAACATCACGGTCAGCAACATCGCCAGTGCCATCCGGCTGCTCAACTACATGCGCAACGCAAAGCAGGGCTTTGACCTGTATGTTTCGGAGGACGGCGTGAACTTCCAGACCATCACCGTGGACGGTTTTGGAGACCCCTACAACCATGGTCTGCGGGTATTCGCCGCCACCGACCAGGGCCTGTGCCTTGGCACTGCCAATCCCTTCTACGGCACGCAGGTGTGGATCAAGCGCAAGGACAGCTGACCCCCGCACTTCCAGGATAACCGCCGCCCGGCTCTCAAATGAGCTGGGCGGTTTTTTGTGTTTTGCACAAGAAACCTATCATATTTTTGGTATTGATGCTGCCGGAGACGGACATACTCCACCGTGGACGTACAATTATGGCGTTAGTGTGAACGAACTATGAAGTTTTACCAAAAATCGGTGGAAAATTGATTGAAAAGTTCAGTGAATTGAATTATACTATCCATATGAGCTTCTTTACCGGAGCGAAACCATTGCGAAAGGGTGCGGCGGGCTGCTGGTTCGGGCCTGCGCACAGAGGGAGGGCGACACCGCATGAAGGGCTGGTACAAGGCGCTGGAAGATCTTGTCTGGCTGACCCAGCTGGGCCTGAATATGCTGCTGCCGCTGGTCATGTGCCTGGGCGGTGCCTGGTGGGCGGTGAACAGCTGGAGCTGGCCGGAATGGGTGTTCCTGCCGGCCATCCTGCTGGGCCTTGCCTCCGGGGCGCAGAACTTCTGGTATTTTGCCAAGGAGCACCTGGACCGCGCCAAAAAGGAAAAACCGAAGCGGGTGGGGTTCAACTCACATCAGTAAACATCACAGGAGGTTCCCCTTTATGAAACTACAGCCGGAATCCAAAAAGGAGCTGACGCGCATCGCCTGCGGTACGGCCATCTGCACCGCTGCCCTGTGGGTGGCCTTTGCGGCGCTGCACCTGGTTGGCTGGGTGAAATTTGATTACACTGTCGTTCTGGGCAGTCTCATCGGCGCGGCCGTGGCCATCGGCAACTTTGCGGGCATCTGCATCGTGTGCCAGAAGGTCATCGACGAGCAGGATGAGAAACGGCGCAAAGCGACATTGCAGGCTTCCTACAATGTCCGGATGCTTTTGCAGGCGGTGTGGATCATCGTGTCCATCGGGGCACCCTGCTTCCAGCCCTTTGCCAGCGTTCTGCCCTTGCTGTTCCCGCGTGTTACGATCTACTACCTGCAAATAACCGGCAAGTACAAGCCCCTTGCACCGGCCGGGCCCTCGGTGGATGTCTCTGTGGAGGACGACCCCGAACCCGCCCCGGAGCCGGAGGCTGAGCCCCGTGACGAAGGGGGTGAAACGTAACAAATGGAACTGAACGGCGCAAAGATCCTGTATACCATCCATACCGATATCCCCCTGCTGGGCGATCTCAAGATCACCCAGACCCTAGTCACTACCTGGATCGTCATGGCGCTGCTTTCGGGCCTGGCCATCTGGCTGGGCAGCAACCTCAAGCTGGAAAATGTCTCAAAGCGGCAGGCCGCGGCCGAGTTCATCGTGGAGCGGCTGGATCAGTTCGTGCACGACAACATGGGCTATCACTTTGATCAGTATATCCCGCTCATCGGCGCGATCTTCGCTCTGAGCATCGGCTGCAACCTCATCAGTGTCATTGGCCTGTGGAGCCCCACGGCCGACCTGAACACCGAGGCTGCGTGGGCCATTGTGGTGTTTGTGCTGATCATGTACTACAAGATCAAGACCAACGGCATCTTTTCCTATCTGAAGGGCCTGCTGGATCCGATCTTCATCATGGCACCCATCAATGTGCTGTCGGAGATCTCGACCCCCGTCAGCATGGCGTTCCGTCACTTTGGCAACATCCTGTCCGGTACTGTCATTTCCACACTGCTGTACTGGGCGCTGGCAAGCCTGAGCCATGTCATCTTCGGCTGGCTGCCCGGCTTCCTGAGCCAGATCCAGCTGTTCCAGATCGGCATCCCGGCCTTTACGGGCCTGTATTTCGACTGGTTCGGCGGCTGCATTCAGGCGTTCATCTTCTGTACCCTGACCGCAATTTTCATCAAACGTGCTGCCGGTGAGGACTAAGCCCTCACAACGGCATCTCCCAAAACAAAAACTTTTTTGGAGGACAAAACTTATGACTGACTTTCAGTACCTTGCTCGTGGTATCGCCCTGGCAGGCTGCGGCATCGGCGCAGGCTGCGCACTGATCGCAGGTATCGGCCCCGGTATCGGCGAAGGCAACGCAGCAGCTGCTGCCTGTGAAGCTGTGGGCCGTCAGCCCGAGTGCAAGAGCGACGTTACCAGCACCCTGATCCTGGGTGTTGCACTTTCCGAGACCACCGGTATTTACGGCTTCGTCACCGGCCTGCTGCTGATCTTCCTGGCACCCGGTATGTTCATGAAGTTCCTGGCATAAGCGGAACCTTTTACAAAATAACGAAAGGAGACGCTTATGGAACTGTACCAGGCGTTGATCACGCTGGACGGCTGGACCTTTCTGGCCCAGATCTGCAACCTGATGATCCAGCTGCTCATCTTCAAAAAGTTCCTGCTGAATCCGGTCAAAAAGGTGATCGCCGAGCGCAAGGCCAAGGCGGACAGCCAGATCGCCGATGCTGCAAAGCTGCGCACCGAGGCTGAGGCCATGAAGGCGGAGTACGAGCAGAACCTGCAGAATGCCCGCGCCGAGGCCAACCAGATTGTTGCCCGTGCCCAGAAAACGGCCACCGCCCGCGGTGAAGAGATCGTGGGCGAGGCCCGTGCACAGGCCGCTGCCCTGAAGCAGAAGGCGGAGGCTGACATTGCGCAGGAGCGCAAGAAGGCCGTGAACGAGGCAAAGGACGAGATCGGCGGCATGGCCATGGAGATCGCCTCCAAGGTGGTCGAGCGTGAGATCAAGGAAGCCGACCACAAGGACCTGATCGACGAATTTATCAAAAACGTGGGTGAAGCATCATGACCGAGACAGCAAGGATGTACGGCGGAAGCCTGTATGACCTGGCAGCGGAGGAAGGGCTGGAGACCCGCATTCTGGGCGAGCTGGACGAGGCCGTGGCGCTTTTTAAGGCAAGCCCGGAGTACCTGCACCTGCTCAGCACCCCCAGCATCCCCAAAAAGGAGCGCTGCGGCCTGCTGGACGAAGCGCTGCGGGATCGGGTCCACCTCTATGTGCTGAACTTTTTGAAGATCCTGTGCGAGAAGGGCACCCTGCGGGAGCTGTCCGGCTGCGCACGGGCTTACCGCATCCGCTACAATCAGGCGCACGGCATTCTGGAAGCTACGGCTGTCTCGGCTGTTCCGCTGACAGAGCAGCAGCGCGCGGCGCTACACGCCAAGCTGGAAAGCCTGACCGGCAAAACCATCGACCTTAAAACCAAGGTGGATGCCAAGGTGCTGGGCGGTATCCGGCTGGATATCGAGGGCACCGAGCTGGACGGCACGGTTCAGAACCGTCTGGCGGCGCTGCGCAGGGATATCGCGTCCGTGACACTGTGATCCATCGAATTTCCACCCGAAAGATTTTAAGAATTGAGTGGTGAATACAAGACAATGCAACTGAAACCTGAAGAGATCTCCAAGATCATCCGTGCCCAGATCAAGCACTACGAGAATGTCATCGAGCAGAGCGAAGTCGGCACGGTCATCATGGTAGGCGACGGCATCGCCCGGGCCAGCGGCCTGGAAAAGTGCATGGCAGGTGAGCTGCTTCAGTTTGACAACGGCGAATACGGTATGGCCCAGAACCTGGAGGAAAACACGGTCTCCATCGTTCTGCTGGGCTCCGATGTCGGCATCAAGGAAGGCAGCACCGTCAAGCGCACCGGCAAGGTCGTTTCCGTGCCCGTGGGCGAGGCAATGATCGGCCGCGTGGTCAATGCACTGGGCCAGCCCATCGACGGCGCAGGCCCCATTGAGACCACCGAGTTCCGGGCCATCGAGAGCCCGGCCCCCGGCATCATCGACCGCCAGCCGGTCAAGGAACCCCTGCAGACCGGCATCAAGGCCATCGACTCCATGATCCCCATCGGCCGCGGCCAGCGTGAGCTGATCATCGGCGACCGCCAGACCGGCAAGACCACCATTGCATCGGATACCATCATCAACCAGAAGGGCAAGGATGTCATCTGCATCTATGTCGCCATCGGTCAGAAGCGCTCTACCGTGGCAAACCTGGTGCAGAGCCTGACCGAGGCCGGTGCCATGAGCTACACCATCGTGGTGTCGGCAACGGCATCCGAGCTGTCGCCCCTGCAGTATATCGCACCCTACTCCGGCTGTGCCATGGGCGAATACTTCATGCACAAGGGCAAGCACGTCCTGATCATCTACGACGACCTGTCCAAGCACGCTGTCGCTTACCGCGCCCTGTCGCTGCTGATCCGCCGTCCTCCGGGACGTGAGGCTTACCCCGGCGACGTCTTCTATCTGCACTCCCGTCTGCTGGAACGCGCGGCCAAGCTCTCCGACGAGCTGGGCGGCGGCAGCCTGACGGCACTGCCCATCATCGAGACGCAGGCGGGCGATGTGTCCGCCTACATCCCCACGAACGTCATCTCCATCACCGACGGCCAGATCTTCCTTGAGACGGAGCTGTTCCACTCGGGCGTCATGCCGGCCGTCAACCCCGGCATCTCGGTCTCCCGTGTCGGCGGCAACGCCCAGATCAAGGCCATGAAGAAGGTCGCCGGTACGTTGAAGCTGATTTATTCTCAGTACCGTGAGCTGCAGTCCTTCGCGCAGTTCGGCTCCGACCTGGACGCCGACACCAAGGCCCGTTTGGCACAGGGCGAGCGCATCGTTGAGGTGCTCAAGCAGAACCGCACCGCGCCGATCGCAGTAGAAAATCAGGTTGCAATCATTTATGCCGTTACCAATAACATGCTCGATGATGTCAAGGTTGAGGATATTATGGACTTCGAGAGCGAGCTGTACGCACATCTGGATGCCAATCCGGATGTTCTGGCAGAGATTCGCGAAAAGGGCACAATGGGCGATGAGACCGCAGAAAAGCTGAAAGATGCAATCGTAACGGCCAAGACTGCTTTTCTCAAGACAAGATAAGGAGGCTGAAACATGGGAGCCTCTATGAAGGAGATCAAAAACCGCATCAAGAGCGTGCAGAGCACGCGGCAGATCACCAAGGCGATGGAGCTTGTTGCTTCGTCCAAGGTGCGCCGCGCGCGGGAGCGCATCGAGCGGACGGAGCCGTTTTTCAATATCCTGTATGAAACCATGACGGGTATTGCCTACGGAAAGCGGGATTTCAAGTCTCCGTTCGTGGAACCGCGGGAGGAGATCAAAAAAGTCTGCTATGTTATCATTGCCGGTGACAGAGGTCTTGCGGGCGGCTACAACAGCAACGTGCTGAAACAGGCCGACGCGCAGGAAGGCCCCGTCACCGTGCTGCCCATCGGCAAGCGCTCCGCAGAGTATTTCGCCCACCACGGGGCCGGCCTCTTTACCCCCGAGGTGCTGATGGCGGCGGATGTGTCGGTGAGCGAGTGCTTCACCCTGTCCCACCAGATAACGGAAGGCTTCCTCAAGGGCGAGTACGACGCGGTGAAGCTCTGCTACACCCGCTTTGACTCCATGATGACCCAGACGGCCACCACCCTCGAGGTGCTGCCCCTGACCATCGAGCCCACCGAGGCCCAGAAGGCTGAGGCCCGTCGGAGCCAGATCCTGTACAAACCCAGTTGCGAGGAAGTGTTCGGCGCTATCATCCCCGAGTATGTGGCTGGTGTCCTCTACGGCGCCGTGTGCGAGAGCGTGGCCAGTGAGCTGGCCGCCCGCCGCACCGCCATGGATG
>OHYU01001136.1_pt1 | contig 10884 bp, 8 predicted proteins | sample 1580331 | NCBI WGS metagenome assembly OHYU01 (sample SAMEA3882519, study PRJEB24775) | human gut metagenome | biome: human-associated habitat; feature: intestine environment; material: feces | place: Netherlands | collected 2009/2010
CAGGGGACTTTGACTCCCCCATCGTAGGTTCGACTCCTGCTGGCGCAACTGAAAAAGAACCCGCAGGGGGCCTGGGCGACAGGTTCCCTGCGGGTTTTATTTTTTGTGAAAAGAGGGTGTTTGTGTGAACGAAGAGAATTCTCTGCTGACCGGGGCAGTGCGGCCCGCGTTGCTGCGGTACGCGCTGCCCATTATCCTGAGCATGGTGGCAACACAGTTTTACGCCGTGGCCGATACCATGATCATCGGCCTGCGGCTGGATGCCGATGCGCTGGCGGCAGTGTCCAACGCTTCCACGGTGCTGATGATCTTTCTGTTCATCTCCGGCGGCATGGAGCTGGGCGGCGGCCTGCTGGTGGCGGCGGGCAAGCCCACTGCCACAAAGCATGAGATGACAGAGCTGCTGTACAACCTGCTGTTCGTGGATGAGGTCATCGCCCTGTTGACCACGGCAGTGGGCTTTGTGACCCTGCCGGCCCTGCTGCGGCTGATCAACACGCCTGCGGAGATCCTGGATACCGCTGTGCTCTATGGGCGCATCTATCTGATGGGGCTGCCATTTCTGATGCCCTACGATCTGAGCAAAGAGTGTGTCATGGGCTGCGGCGATTCCAAAACGCCGCTCAAGGTCATTGTGGCGACCAGCGTGATGAACATTGTGCTTGACCTTGTTCTGGTGGGGCCCTTCGGGGTGGCCGGTGCGGCGGCTGCCACAGCGGCGGCGCAGGTGGCAGGCGCGGTCTACATGGTGGCGTTTCTGCGCCGCACCCAGATGGACGCGGCCTTCTCGCCCCGGATGCTCAAGGCGCGCTATGCCAGGGATATCTTCCGGCTGTCGGCCCCCAACAGTGTCCAGCAGGCCAGCGGCACCATCATCACCACGGTCAAACAGGGGCTGCTGGGCGGCCTGGGTGTGGAAGCCATTGCAGGCTTCTCCTGCGCAGGCAAGCTGTCCAGCCTGCTGATGATGCCGGTGTTCGGCTTTGTGCAGTCCACAGTGTTCTTTATTGCGCAAAACACAGCCGCCCTTCAGCCGGGCCGTGTGAAAGAGGGCCTGCGGGAAGGGCGGCGGATCTTGTTGGTGTATTCGCTTGGGGTGGTGGCGGTCTGCATCGGCCTGCGGGGACCGCTGCTCCGGCTCTTTACCACCGACCCGGCAGCGGCCAGCTACGGCTGCACCATGCTGGCCTTTGAGTCGGTGACCTACCTGTTTGTGGCACAGAAGCATCTGTTCGAGGCCCGCCTGCGCGGGGCCCAGAAGATGGGACTGTATCTGGCCTCCAGCCTGGGGCAGATCGCCCTGAACCTGCTGGCCTGTGTGATCCTGGTGCCCCGCATCGGTTTTGCAGGCTTCTGGATGTCCAGCTGGATCAGCGCACCCATCGGAATGCTGCTGGCGGCGGCGCTGGCGAACCTCTCAGGTACTTCGCACCAGCTCCCCTAATAGGGGGGGCTTGCCTCTCCTATTAGGAGAGGTGGCATCCCGCCGGGATGACGGAGAGGTTCAGCCAATCACCTCATACTGAAAATACTCGCACTTGACCTTGCTGCCCACCTCGATCTCGGGCGGCAGCAGGGCCAGCGCAACGGGGTTCAGCTCGTCGCTTTCAATGTCGGTGCGGCGCAGGTTGACATAATCGCCGTCAAAGCTGACGACCTCGTAATACCAGGGGCCCATAGGATACCTTCTTTCATTTGAGCTTTTCTTTGAGCTGTCGCTTTTTGGAGCGGCGGCTTTTTTAATGCTTCCGTTTTTTCTTTTCGTCCCAGGCAAAGTACCCGGTGTAGAGCAGGAACACGGGCAGGGCGGCAAGGGTGACAGTCCGGCTCAGGCGGATGCCGTCCGGCTGATAGACAAAGTCGATGGTGACCGTTCCGGCGGGGCAGAGAACGGCCATCAGGCCCTCGTCCACCCGCAGGATCTCGGTTTCCTGCCCATCCACATAAGCCGTGAAGCCGTCATCGTAGGGCACGGAGAAGAACATCAGGTTGGTCCTGTCCAGCGTGGCTTCAGCGTGGAAGCCTGCGCTGTTCATCTCAAAGGCGGTGCAGGCAGAGGCCCGGCGGTCGGCGCAGTCCTGAGTGTAGCGGGTGTAGGTCAGGTCGTTGAGCTCTGCCGTGGGCAGGGGCGTGAGGTACTGCCCGTAGGCCACCGCATCCTCCTCAGTGAGCACCAGTGCCCGCATGAGCAGGTTGGAGCGGGTGGGGGTCACGGTGTCCTCGTACTGGGCCTCGGTGAGGTAGTAATCGTAGGTGAAGCCCATGGGAACGTAGTTCTGATTCTCGTAGAGAACATAGCCGTCCAGGGTATCGTAATACGTCCAGCCCTCATCGGCCTCAGCGTGGAACTGCTTCTGATGCGCAAGTGTGGTCAGCAGGTATCTGACGCTGAGCAGGCCGCGCAGGGCGTAGTTGGAGAGCTCGGGCTGACTGCGCACATCCCGCTTGACCCCCAGTGCCGGATAAAAGCTGAGGATGCTGGGAGCGGCGGTGCTGCCGAAATACTGCAGGCAGCTCTTGTCCAGCCACAGGCCCAGATTGTCGTGGGTCTTGTAGGTGTCAATGCGCCAGTCGCCCTCGGGCAGATCCTCCTTCAGGGCCAGCGCGTTGATATACTGCTCCACAAGGTCACTGTCGGTGTTCCACTGGCCGAACTTGCCAATGCCGATGTGGACGATGCCGAACAGGCAGCTGAACGCCAGCACACCGGCCAGCAGGCGGCGGGCAAAGACCCTGCGCTGCTGCCAGCGCCTGCAGATGCAATGGTAGACGGCCAGCCCGCCCAGACCAAAGGCAAGCACGGCGCAGTACTGGCCCGGATTCTGCAGCACGCCCAGGCTCCACTCCTTGGTGGTGGCATCCTGCACGGGCACCAGTGCAAAGGCCAGCGTGGCGATCATTACAAAAGCAATGCTCCGGGCGGGGCGGGCGAGGTCGAGGCTGGGGCCCTCCCACGCGCTCACCGTCATAGCCGCAAGGATGAGCACCGGCATATAGAACCACCGGGCATAGTAGCTGGAATTGAGGGCATAGAACGCGCTGTTCAGGATGGGCACCAGCGCAAATACCATGCAGACGGCAATGATCCGCTTTTTGCTGTCGCCCTGCCGGGCACGCCAGTAGGCCACCACACCGGTCAGACTGCACAGGGGCAGATAGGCTGTCATGCTGGTCCATTTGATGATGCCCTCAGACCAGATGGAGGTCATATAGGGGGAATCCGGGGGCAGCACCCAGCTCAGCAGAATGGCCAGATACTGCTGGGGCTTGGAATAGGTCAGAAAGCCCCAGCCGGAGGAAAGATCGATGGTGCGCGGGTTCTGCAGCACGCTGAGGACGGTGGGCCAGAGCACCACAAAGCCCAGTGCCACGCCCAGCAGGCTCTCAAAGGCCAGCTGACCGAAGAGGCGGGGTGTGAGCCGAAACTCCCCGGCGGAGAGCTTGCAGACGAAGTAGATGACAAGGAAGAGCACCTGCCCCACAAAGAAAAAGTAGTTGTTGAGCAGGTTCACCGCCACCCAGAAGGCGAACCATCCGTGGCGGTGCTCGTAAATGGTCTCATCCAGTGCCCAGAGCATCCAGGGGAAGAGGGCCAGCACATCGATGAAGTGGTTGAAGAAGATGTTGTACAGCCCCCAGCCCGAAAAGGCGTAGAGGGCCGCACCCAGCACCGCAAAGTTCGGGTCTTTGACGTAGCGGCGCAGGTACAGATACGCGCCGCCGCCCGCCACCGCGAACTTGAGCACCAGCAGCGGCACCATGAGGTAGGGGAGCCAGTTCTGCGGGAAGAGCAGGGAAAACCAGAAGAAGGGGGAGCCGTACAGGTAGAACGAATAGGCGTTCATGGTTCCGCTGCCCAGGTCAGTTGCCCAGGAAAAGGTGTTCTTCACGCCTTCGTATCCGGCAGGGTAGCCTGCCCCCTTGAGAAAGCCGTTCATGTAGCGGTAAAAGCTGATCTGCTGGCTGTTGAAATCGCCTGCATAGTGGAAAAAGCCGCCGTCCAGCAGATAGAACGGCAGGAAGATGAGGGCGGCTGTCAGGGCGCAGAGCCCCACGGTGAGCCAGAACTTGTCCTGCTTCTGCCCCAGCATCCGGGGCGAAGAATGAAATGCAGTCATGCGTCAGTCCTCTTTTCAGTATCGGAAATTTCCCGCTTACGGGAACGGCACCTCGCGGGTGTCATCGGGGTCCTGCGCGGCCCTGCGCTGCTGTTCGAACACCGCGTCGATGAGGGTGTCGAGGTCAGAAAGGCGGCTCAGCTCACAGCAGTAGCGCCGCAGGCTGGCGGCCCCCTTCAGGCCCTTCATGTAGTGCATGGTCTGGGCCCGGGCCTGGGGCATGGCGACAAATTCACCTTTCTGCTCCACCATCTCTTCCACCTGGCGGCGGAGGGCGTTCATCCGGGCCTGTAAATTTGGCTCTTTCGGGGCGGGCAGCCCCTCGATGGCCGCGTTCACCCGCTCAAACAGCCAGGGGTCGCCCAGCGCCGCCCGGGCGATCATCACGCCGTCGCAGCCGGTCTCCCGCATCATGGTCAGGGCGTCTTCCGCCGTGTGGATGTCGCCGTTGCCCAGCACCGGGACGTGGACGGCCTCTTTCACTTTCCGGACAATGCTCCGATCGATGCCCGGGGTATACATCTGCTCCCGGGTGCGGGCATGGACAGCCACCAGCACCGCCCCCGCCTGCTCGCAGGCTTTGGCGCACTCCACCGCCGTGATGTGGTCGGCGTCCCAGCCTTTCCGCATCTTGACCGTCACCGGGCGGGTGGTGTGGGCCTTGACCTGCTCGACGATGCGTCCGCAGAGGTCGGGGTCCAGCATCAGCTTGCTGCCTGCACCGCCCGAGACGATCTTCGGGGCCGGGCAGCCCATGTTGATGTCCAGAAAGTCGAACTGATATTCTTCTATGGCCGCTGCGGCCTCGCCCATGATCTGGGGCACCTCGCCGAAGATCTGCACGCCGTAGGGTGCGCCGTTGGGTTCGGCTTTGAGCAGGCTGACCGTTTTGTGGTCGTGGTAGACCAGCGCCCGGCTGGACACCATCTCGCTGACCGTAAAGCCTGCGCCGTGCTGGGCCATCAGCCGACGGCAGGGCGCGTCCGTAAAGCCCGCCATCGGGCCAAAAACTGCCCGGTGGGGCAGGGTGATATTTCCGATTTTCAGAGAATCCATCTTATCCCTCGTTTTGCTTGACAATGGCTTGCAAAAGCTCTATACTATAAACAAGAAAGGCACTGTCTGCGAATGGTCAGCGTCCTTCCGGCTTTAGATCAAAAGAAATGACCGCAGCTTGTCAGGGCTTGGGCGGTCATTTCTTTTTGCTGTTAAAAATGGTCCAGGTGATTTGCAACAGCGACGACCGCCGCCTGCGGCGGATGCAGGGAGGAGCTGTTGGGGCAGCGGCCAGCAGGACATGAGCGCCGCTCAAGGCGCGAAATGGCCGCTGGGAGCCGCAACCCGGGTTCCTTTAGAATATCATATTTCCCGCACGAATACAACACCCCGGCTTCCTGCAGGCCGGGGTGTTCGTCTTGTCTATCGCAATTTCTCCTGCTATACTTAGGGCAAAGGAGCGGCGGGCAGACCCCCGCCGGAGAAAATGGCTATGGAGTATCGTGATTGGACGAAAAAAGACGGCAGCGGGCGGGACATCTCCACCTCGCTGCTGGGCTACGGGTGTATGCGCTTCCCCACCCTGCCGGATGGCCGCATCGACGAAGTACGGGCCGAAAAGCTGCTGAACACTGCCCGGGCGGCGGGCGTCAACTACTTTGACACCGCTTTCCCCTACCACGGCGGTGAGAGCGAACCTTTCGTGGGCCGGGTCATTGCCAAGTGGCCTCGGGAGAGCTTCTACCTCGCCACCAAGCTGCCTCTGTGGAGCTGCAAGACCCTCGACGAGGCCAAAGACATCTTTGAAAAGCAGTTCGAGCGGCTGGGTGTGGACTACATCGACTTCTATCTGCTGCATTCCCTGCACAAAGCCCGCTACGATGCGGCCAAAGAGATGGGCATTGTGGACTGGCTCTGGGAGCAGAAGGCTGCCGGGCGCATCCGGAATTTTGGCTTCTCCTGCCACGACAACGCGGCGGGCTTCGAGCACATCCTGCGCGACCAGCCGTGGGACTTCTGCCAGCTGCAGTACAACTACCTCGACACCGATGACCGTGCCGAGGAGATCGCAGGCGACCGGGGCTATGCCCTTACCGAAGAACTGAATGTTCCCCTCATCATCATGGAGCCCATCAAGGGCGGTACGCTGGCACAGCTGCCGCCGGACGCTGCCGCGCCGCTGAATGCACTGGACGCCGACGCCAGCGCGGCCTCGTGGGCGCTGCGCTGGGTGGCCAGCCACAAAAATGTGAAGGTCGTCCTCTCCGGCATGAGCGCAGAAGACCAGCTGGACGACAACCTCGCCACCTTCGGAGATTTCCGCCCCATGACCGACGCCGAGAACGCCGCCATCCGGCAGACTGCCGATGTCCTGCGCAGCCACATCAAAATCGGCTGCACCGGCTGCCGCTACTGTATGCCCTGCCCCATGGGCGTGGACATTCCGGACAATTTCAGCATCTGGAATAAGCTCGGGATGTTCGGCAATAAGGACGCCATCCACCAGCAGTGGACAGCCTGCTTCCCTGATGCCGAAAAGGCCATTCACTGCGTCCGCTGCGGCAAGTGTGAGGCCGTCTGCCCCCAGCATCTGCCGATTCGGGACTCTCTTGCAAAGCTCCAGACGGAACTGGACAATTTATAATGAGTGAAAGCGGGCGCTCCTCTGTCTCTCCGGACAGGTGGAGCGCCCGCTTTTTGTTTAACCTACGTTGATGTGACCCACCGGGAGGACTTTGCGCTTGTTGTCGTCGGGCTTTGCCGTCAGGCTGATCGCCAGCGACACCGGGCCAACGCGGCCCATGAACATACAGGCCATATACAGCAGCTTCGCGCCGGTGTTCAGCTGTCCAGTGACACCCACCGACAGGCCCACCGTACCGAACGCCGAGCAGGACTCGAAGATGCAGTCGATGACCGACACCGTCTCTGCGGTGTTGTAGTACACCACGACGGCAGAGCCGAACGCCGCTACCGCGCCGATGACGATGATGGTCAGAGCGCGGTAGATCGTCTTGGACTCGATGTGGTGGCCACCGATGACGCAGTCGTCGCGCCCCTGTGCCACGCTGCGGATGGTCAGGATGAGCACCGCGAAGGTCGTCACCTTGACGCCGCCGCCCGTCGAACCGGGGGCCGCACCGATGAACTGCAGCACGCTCATCAGCAGCTTGCTGATGGGGCTGCAGGCCGCGAGGTCGATGGTGTTCATACCCGCAGTACGGGTGGATACCGACTGGAACAGCGCCGCCATGATCTTGCCCGGGACGGACAGGCCGCCCATCGTCCTGGGGTTCGACCACTCGAGCAGGGCCAGCAGCACCGCGCCGCCCACCCAGAAGATGACCGAGAACTGCAGCACGACTTTCGCGTGGAGGGAGAGCCGCCGCTTTTTGCGGTACTCCGCCAGCTCCACCCAGACCATGAAGCCCAGACCGCCGGCCATGATCATGAACATGATGACAGCCTGCACATAGTAGTTGTTGACGTACGGCACCAGCGAGGAGTAGGCGCCAAACCGTCCGAAGAGGTCAAAGCCTGCGTTGCAGAAAGCCGAGATGGCCGTGAACACGCTGACCCACACACCTTCTGCGCCGAACTGCGGCACAAATGCGAAGAGCAGTAGCACGATGCCCACGGCCTCGAAAGCCGCCGCCAGCTTGATGACGATCTTCAGCACCTCAGTAGCCTTGGACAGGCCGTCTGCCGAGACGCTCTCGCCCAGCAGCCGCAGGTCGCGGAAGCCCATCCGCCGCCGGGCCGCCAGCGCGAAGAAGCTGGTGAGGGTGACAAGGCCGAGGCCTCCCACTTGAATGAGCATCAGGATGATTACCTGCCCGAACAGCGAAAACTGGCTCCATGTATCCCGCACGACGAGGCCCGTCACGCAAGCGGCACTGGTGGCGGTGAACATGGCGTCGATGACGCCCAGCCGCCCCGTCCTGCTGGAAATGGGCAGGGTGAGCAGCAGCGTCCCCACCGCGATGACCAGCAGAAAGCTGCTGCAGATGGTCTGCGTCGCACTGCTGCCCGCCAGCCAGCCCTTGTTTGGCCGGCGTGTCCGCTTTTTGGTTTTGTTTTTTCCCATTGCAACCTCCCGGGGCTCCCCCGGCCAGCAGCCAGAGGGGCGAGTCGTTCTGCCGCCCCTGCGCAAAGTTTCCCGGCGCAGGAGCCTCTCTTTATAGGATACACCTTTTTTCTCTCCGATTCAACTTGATTTTGTGCGCTGTTTGCGGTATCATATCTGTAATGCGTCTCAGTAGCTCAGTTGGATAGAGCGTCCCCCTCCTAAGGTTGTGCTCTACCAGCTGCCTTACGGGGAAAAGTGATCGTTGCCAGTCTCAATTTAATATAAGTCTCTGTAGCTCAGCAGGATAGAGCGTTCGCCTCCTAAGCGAAAGGCCGTGGGTTCGAATCCCGCCAGGGACGCCAGCAAACACGCCGAAAACCTTTGATTTATCAGGGTTTTCGGCTTTTCTTATTTCTGCGGCTTTTGTGGCTTTTTTGCAAAAAACCTTGGTTTGCTAACATTTGCTAACGAGATTTGGCCTTTTGCTAAGAAAGGCGGTAAGTCAGAGGTTCGATTTTTACCAAAGGAACTTGCAAACATTTGTTAGCAGAAATTAGAGGAAGTTGCAAACAAAATCGCGAATTTGCTAACATCGCTCAAAAATGCTTTCAGAACCTTGCTAACAAAAAAAGTGTTTGGTCACTGTGCAAAGTGGTTCAAACGAAGAAAACCTCTCACAAAGTGAGAGGCGTTCTTCTAAGGGAGGGACTTTATAAAGCTTTTGCCAGCTGCTTGAGCAGTGCGGCAGTTTCGGGATTTTTAAGCAGTTCCAGTATCTTCGCTGCATCACTTTCATCACTTTCAGTGACGGCAGTATCCGCAGTTTTAGGCTCTGTATCTTCAACAGGGTCAGGAGTCTTGGATGAGTAAAATGCTTCCTCCAATCGCTGAGCGTTTATGCAGCGATCCTCGTCGATGATGTGAGAATAGACATCTGCAACCATTTTTACCTGAGCATGACCAGAGTCGCCCTGGACGGATTTCATATCGCCGCCATTGAGTTTCAGCTTGTAGGTGATGCTGGAGTGGCGGAGAGAATGGAATACAACATGAGGCAGTCCGTTTTCTTTGATAAGTTTATTGAAAGCACGGTTAATCACCTGACTTTCCATCGGACGGCCATTGCTGGAGCAAAAGACCAGGTTATTGTCGATGTATTCATCTCCAAACAGATCCATCAGCTCATCAATTTCTTTTTTTCTCTCTACCAGCATATAGGCAACTGTTTTCGGCAGGTACACGCGGCGAATACTGGTTTTGGTTTTAGGCTCTTTCAGGACCAGAGCAGTATGGGTACTGGCTATGCAAGGTGGAAACTTCTTAATAACACCTTTGTCGCTCAAATCGTCCAATGCACCTCGTGTAACCCGTTGCAGCTCTTTGTTGACGAATATATAAGCTGAACCATTTTCTATGCTCTGTGGTGCAATATCAATGCAGTCCCAGGTAAGGCCCAGCATTTCGCCAATGCGTAAAGAGCAGGAGAACGCCAGATTTAAGGCAAGGGAGAGGATAGGATCATCACAGACTTCCATCGCCTTGCTCAGCGTTTCGGCAGTCCATATATCCCGTTCTTTATGTTCTTCTTTGGGAAGTGTCGCATTCAGGACAGGGTTACGGCTGATTAGTTCCCAACGCACCGCCTGATTAAAGGCACTGCGAAGTAGCTTGTGAATTTCTCTTACTGTATGCGGGGTCAGATATTCGCTTGTGGGTTTGCGGTTGTTGACGCTTACCGTTTTCACAGAGAGCAGATCACGGTAATACTTATCCATCATCCTTGGAGTGATGTCGGATAGTAACATATCTCCGATAATAGGAGTTATGTAGTTTCTCGCCAGACCACGGCGGCTTTCATATGTTGACATTGCCCAGGTATTTACACCATAGATGGACATATATTCATCGAGCAGATCGTTCAGGGTCTTTGCCGTAGGAATAAAGAAGGTTCCAGAGTCCTGCTCATACTCAATTTGCTTTTTTCGTTTTTTTGCTTCTGCATTTGTGCTGAAGGTTTCCCAACGCTGTCTGCGTTTTCCGTTTTCATCTGTGTAATCATACACCACGGAATATTTGCTTTTACGCTTCACGATAGATGCCATTTTCATTGCTCCTTTCTGAGATTTTCACATAATGAGTTTGCTTTTGATACCAGGCTTCAAAACTGCTGGTAATGATACGAATTCTTCGATCAATCAAGGTCGTCTCAAAATAGCCCCTTTTAACAAGGTCATAAGCTGTGCCAGATTTCAGCCCCAAAAGATCCGCCATTTCCGGAACTGACATCGTAGTATGCCTCCATTTCTCTCCGGGCGGTGTACCATCCACTTTTTTATAGTGGAACTGGCCGGCATACCAATCTTCAAAGCTATCCAGCATAACTCTCATTCGTCCGGCCACTTGAATTGTTTTGAAATAGTTCTTTTTAACCAACCAGTAGGATTCTACTTTACCAAGCCCAAGCATTTTGCCCATCTCTGGTACAGACATACTGGTCTTTACTCTTTGTTTCTGCATGGCTTTTGCCTCCTCTATAAAGTTTTTCTTGCTATGGCCTCATTGTAAGAGAAAGCAGAAAAAAAGTTAAGGATGTCGATTTGGAGATCGGCATCCTTGACAAATCATTCATCTGTGTGATCCAGCCAGTCATCAAAGCTCTTTTTGGAAATGCGGATATGACCGCCGACTCTGACGCTGTGG
>OHYU01001137.1_pt1 | contig 10880 bp, 9 predicted proteins | sample 1580331 | NCBI WGS metagenome assembly OHYU01 (sample SAMEA3882519, study PRJEB24775) | human gut metagenome | biome: human-associated habitat; feature: intestine environment; material: feces | place: Netherlands | collected 2009/2010
GAATGCGAAGCATCGGCAAAATCCGTTACTGGAACGAGGTACGAGTGAACAGTAATACTCTTTTATAATATTGCATGATTATGCATAAAATGTTTGAAAAATTGCAGAAGAAACGCTACACTATAAAACGTATGGAAATACAGAAATATGGAAAGTTCTGATTGATTGTTGACAGACAAAAAATCAGTAATGTTTGGAGGAAACATATGAAAAGAAAACAGATCGGAATGCTTATTTTTCTTGCAGTGATCGTGATATTACTGTTTGTAACGGCAAATACATCCGGGGTGATCACAGATTCGGAAAATTACCAGTGCGGTGTATATGCGACGGTATTTGCGCTGCTGCCGCCGGTCATTGCGATCGGTCTGGCACTCATCACGAAAGAGGTATATACGTCCCTTTTAGCCGGGATCATCACCGGAGGACTGTTATATTCCAATTTTAATTTAGAACTGATGATCAACACGATCTTCTTTCAGGAAGACGGGGGTATGGTGTATAAACTTGCGGACGCCTGGAATGTGGGTATCCTTGTATTTTTAGTCATGCTTGGAATTCTTGTCTCGATGCTTAACAAAGCGGGCGGTTCTGCTGCGTTTGGAAAATGGGCATCAAAGCATATTAAGACAAGGATCGGTGCGCAGATTTCCGTTATGATCCTTGGAGTGCTGATCTTTGTAGATGATTATTTTAACTGCCTTACGGTGGGAAGTGTGATGCGTCCGGTCACAGACCGGCACAAAGTATCCCGCGCAAAATTATCCTATATCATTGATGCGACTGCAGCTCCGGTGTGCATCATTGCGCCGATCAGTTCGTGGGCGGCGGCAGTGACATCCTCGGTGCCGGAAGATTCCGGAATCAACGGTTTTGCTGTATTTTTACAGACGATCCCGTATAACCTGTATGCGATACTGACACTGGTCATGGTTTTACTTGTGACGGTACTCAGGGTTGACTTTGGACCGATGAAAAAACATGAGATGAATGCAATCGCAGGAGATCTGTTTACCACGCCGGGAAGACCTTATGAGGGAAATGAAGAAGAGGTCATCAATGAGAAAGCACATGTGCTGGATCTGATTCTTCCGGTTGCGGTTCTCATCGCAAGCTGTATTGTGGCAATGGTTTATACCGGTGGATTTTTTGAGGGTGCTTCCTTTGTCGATGCGTTTGCAGCTTCGGATGCATCGGTGGGACTGGTGCTTGGCGGTGCGGTCACGCTGGTATTTACATTTATCTATTATATGATGCGTGATGTGCTGTCCTTTGAAGAGTTTGCAAAATGCATCCCGGAGGGATTCCAGTCCATGATCGCGCCGATTCTGATCCTTACGATGGCGTGGACGTTATCGGGTATGACAAACCTGCTCGGTGCAAAATATTTTGTGGCAGATCTTGTGGCAAATTCTGCATCTGCGATGCAGGGATTTCTTCCGATGATCATTTTCCTGGTTGCTGCGTTTCTGGCATTTGCAACCGGAACATCCTGGGGAACATTCAGCATTCTGATCCCGATCGTGATCGGGGTATTCCCGGAAGGACAGATGATGGTTATCTCCATCGCATCCTGTCTGGCGGGTGCAGTCTGCGGAGACCACTGTTCACCGATCTCCGACACGACGATCATGGCATCTGCTGGCGGTCACTGTGAACACGTCAACCATGTGGTGACACAGCTTCCGTATGTGCTTGTTGTGGGAAGTGTATGTATGGTTGGATATCTTCTGATCGGTATTTTTAAGGCAGTGGGACTTGACGCCATTGTATGGCTGACACTTCCAATCTGCATCGTGCTTCTTTGTGTGGTTCTCTTTGTGATCCGGACAAAAAACGGCGGCAAAGAGGAAATTTGAGTTTTGCGGGTACGAAGGATGATCCGTAATTGCAAAAATAAATAAGAGGATTAAAATAGTGGTATCAGGTCTATAACGCCTGAAGAAAGGAAAAACAAAATGGTAAAACATATTATTTTATGGAAACTGAAAGAGGAATTTTCAGAGGAGGAGAAAAAACAGATCAAAGCAGGGATCAAGGAAGGATTAGAAGGTCTTGCCGGTCAGATCCCGGGAATGACAGAAATCAAAGTGCGCATCGACTGTCTGCCGAGTTCAACCGTGGATGTCATGCTAGATTCCACATTTGAGAGTGCGGAAGCATTAAAAACTTACAGTACACATCCGAAACATGTGGCAGTCGCAGACAGTAAAGTCAGACCGTATACGGCGGTGAGATCCTGCATGGACTATGAGATATAAACGGACAGAAAAGAGGATTTATATGTCATTAGAAAAAGCGAAAGCATATTTGGAGAATAAAGGATTTTTGGATCATGTGATCGAGCTGGCTGATTCCACGGCAACCGTTGCGATGGCGGCGGAAGCACTTGGGGTGGAGCCGGGCATGATCGCAAAGACGATGTCCTTTTTACAGGGAGAGCAGGCGGTGCTGATTCTGACGGAAGGCACGGCGAAAGTCGATAACCGCAAATACAAGGATACATTTCATGTGAAAGCGAAGATGATTCCGCCTGATGCGGTTGAGGAAGTGATCGGTCATGCGCCGGGCGGGGTGTGCCCGTTTGGAATCAACGATGGTGTGGAAGTGTATCTCGACGAAAGTCTGAAAAAATTTACTATCGTATATCCGGCAGCGGGAAATGACCACAGTGCAGTGAAACTCACGATCCCGGAACTTGAGCAGATCGCCGGGGCAAAAGGCTGGGTCGATGTCTGCAAGGAAGAAAATGTTTAGACAGACCGTAGTGTGAAAAATTAAATTTTCACATGTAAGAATGGCGGTTAAATGAAAGGAAAGATACTTTGGAATGAAAGTTGGAGTAATTCAGCAACCAGACCGCATTCCGGGCATGTGTGGACTATATGGTAAATGCCGGATGTGAGGAATTTCTGCTTCTGGGAGATTTTATTTCGGATACCGCCGGTGCAAGGCAGACGATGGAACTTCTCTATGAATTAATGGAACAGTTCCCATGTCATGTGCTGCGCGGAAACCGGGAAGAATATATGATAGAACAGCGTAAGATCCGGGAGAAGGAGGAAGAAGAAAAATTCTGGCTTGCCAATTCCGCCAGCGGCAATCTTTTGTATACTTACAGGCAGCTCACGGAAAGAGATCTGGATTTTTTTGAGAGCCTTCCGATCACGTTTCGTTATGAAAAGGAAGGATATCCGGCGTTTACCTGCTGTCACGGTTCTCCGGTCAATACAAGAGAACTGCTCCAGCTTGACAGTGACCGCACAAAAGAGGTATTAGAAGAGATCGATACTGACTATCTGCTTGCAGCCCATACACATTTTCCGGGTATCAGCAGATATCAGGGAAAAACCTATATGAATACCGGTTCCTGTGGAATTGCGATCGGAGATCCGGGATACGCGCATGCCATCATCTTAGAGTCCGGTCAAAATGAATGGAAACCGGAATTTTTGCGGATCCCTTACGATAGCAATCAGGTGATACTGGATATTTTTACATCGGGACTTTATGATATGGCGCCATGGTTTTTAAATAACAATCTGCACATTTTACTGACTGGAACAGATCTGACACCGGAACTTGTTAATCTGGCAGCGAAACTGCAGGAAGAAAATGATATGGGAGCAAAGCGCTGGCCGCATATCGAAGAAAAATATTTTGCACAGGCAGCGGATTCATTGAAAATTCCGGATTACACATTTTTGCGCTATATCCGCCCCGCTGTAAAAGAAGATACCGGGAAAATCTTAGAATTGTACCATTCCATGATCGGCGGAGCGGCAGGCTGGAATGAGTACTATCCTGGAATTGACACAATAGAATCCGATCTTTCCAGAAATGCGCTTTTTGTGATGGAAAATGAAGACGGGGAACTGCTGGCGTCGATCTCCATAGATGCAGACGAGGCAGTGGACAGCTTAAAATGCTGGAATCAGACGTTGCTTCCGGGTGCCGAACTGGCAAGGCTCTGTATCCGGAAAGAGTATCAGAATAAAAAACTGGCAAGGATGATGATGGCGTATGCCATGAATGTCCTGAGGAAACAGGGAAAGAGATCTGTTCATATTTTGGTGCATGAAGGGCATGAGGTGGCAATGCGTGCTTATATGCATCTGGGATATGAGAAAGTGGGGGAATGTAGTCTTTATGATATGCGGTTTGTGTGCATGGAAAGGGCGCTGTAGTGAAAAATGAAATAGAGAATAATTGCTGGTCAGGGCAGGCTTATTTGCCTGCCCCTAATTCTCTGTCTTTTGCCATAAAGAACAAGGCGATGGTATCCGGACCCACATGGCTTCCGGTACAGAAATCGTAAGAAGTATTGATAAATTCCCGCACAGAGATTTTTCCCTGAATTTTATCCATGACATAGAGCGAGTCTTCGTAGGCATCGGCATGTGCAATTCCGATGATCTGTTTTTCTGGTTCTGTGATATTGTCACAGACGAGAGAGACGAGCTCGTTCAACGCAGCTTTTCTTCCGCGGCATTTCTTGTACTGGACAATAAAACCGTCTTTGTTTCCGCGCAGGATCGGTTTGATACTCAAAAGGTTGCCGACGAGAGCAGTTGCGCCGCTCAAACGTCCGGTTCTGGAAAGATATTTTAAATCACCGACGGTAAATACACCGTTCATCTTTGCAGGGTACGTTTCTAAGATATCTGCTACTTCATCAATCTCCATACCTTTATCACGCATTTCACTTGCGTAGATCGCTAAAATTCCCTGTGCTAAAGAAGCATTGAGTGAATCGATCAGACGGATTTTTCTGCCGTTCACCGGATCGTGCATCAGATCTTCTGCGGCGAGTCTTGCGGAGTTGAAATTTCCGCTGATATTTTTGCTGAGTGAAAAATACAGCACATCTTCGTTATTTTCCATGGCACTGCGGAATGCATCTTCAAATATGGCAGTGCTGATCAGACCGGTCTTTACATCTGCGCCCTGGCGCACGGCGTCGTAATATTCATGGCCTTTTTTGCGTTCTTCCTCCGGGGATAAATTCGGATCAAAACAGGTGACTTCTTTTCCATTTACAAAGTTGATAAAAGAAAGAACTTTGATCTTATATTTTTTTACAAGTTCTGCGGGAATATTTGCCGCAGAGTCAACGATAATCTGAAACATGATGTTCTCCAATCCTGTTAAATAGTTATAGTATACAGTGTAAGCGGTTTTGAAAACTATGTCAAGTGGTTTTGGGACGTTTTCCTCTTTATTTTATAAAAGAGAATAATAGTATCATTGACGCTGACCATGTGGTATACTGCATTTAAGTAAATCGGTGTTTGGGAGGAAAATTCTTTTATGAAAGTGAAGTGTGTTTGGGAACATAATGGCGATGACAGTATTCTGTATGCGTCCAATTTCATTGGTGCATTTACAAGAGGTAAATCTAAGTGTGAAGCTATTGGGAAGATGTCGTCTGAAATTTCAGCTTACCTGAAGTGGAAAGGAGCTTTAACTTGGGATGTTCCGGAACCTGAGATCATTCAAGAAAAAGTGTCAACACTTACCATTTCTGATGCAGACTCAGATGTGCTTTTTGACGAGGAGAAAAAGCCATTAAGCATGGCGGAATATGAAGAATTAAAATCACTTGCCCTGAAATCTGCACGGGATTTCCTGACGATGTACGAAGCGGTACCGGATAAAGATAAAAGTGTTTTACCGGTCAGACAAACCTTTTACGGTGAGATTCCACGCTCAGCATATGAAATGTATGAGCATACGAAGAATGTGAATGCTTACTATTTTGGAGAAATTGGTGTTCAGGCAGATAATAACGGAACTATCGAAGAATGCAGGAAACGAGGATTTGAACTGTTAGCGCATCAGCCGGAATTTTTGGAGAATAAAGTTTATCTTGGAAGCTATGATGAAGAATGGTCATTGCGGGAGGTGGCAATATGTGGTTCTGGTGGTTTATTTTGATATGCGATTGTATTATTCCAGCGATTATGATAATTGTGGGCAGAATGATGTGGAAACATTGTCCAAAGAAGATCAATGGAGTTGTGGGATACCAAACTAAGATGTCAATGATAAATATGGATACCTGGAGATTTGCACATGACCATGCAGGAAAACTTTGGTGGAAAGTCGGTATTGGTCTGTTGGGACCTACAATGCTTATACATATTCCTTTTTATGGAGCAAGTGACGATACAATGGGAATTTTGAGTATTATTATCATTGTAATACAACTGGTGTTTTTGATTGGGCCTATTTTTCTAACGGAAAAGGCATTAAAAAATAATTTCAATGAGGATGGGACAAAGCGATAGATTCCAATTTGTAGAATTAGGGGAGAGTACATATGCATTTTGTAGAAGCAAAGGGAATTCTTTCAAGTAATAATGGAATGAATATATACAGAGGCTGTACGCATGGCTGCATTTATTGCGACAGCAGGAGTAACTGCTATGGATTTACACATGAATTTGAGGATATAGAGGTAAAAGCAAATGCTCCACAGCTTCTTGAAAAGGCATTAAAATCCAAACGCAAAAAATGTATGATAGGAACCGGTGCTATGTGCGATCCTTATCTTCAAGCAGAAGAAAAATTAAAACTGACCAGAAGATGTTTGGAGCTGATTGACAAATATGAATATGGTGTTGCAATTCAGACAAAATCTACCAGAATATTGCGGGATATGGATATTTTAAAATCAATCAACGCGAAAGCAAAAGCTGTTGTACAGATGACAATGACTACTTATGACGAAACACTCTGCAAGATTTTAGAGCCGAATGTTTCTACAACCCATGAGAGATTTGAAGCACTTATGCAATTTAAAAAGGCAGGGATTCCAACTGTCGTGTGGCTGACACCTATATTACCTTTTATAAATGATACAAAGGAAAACATCAATGGTATTCTTGATTACTGTATGGAAGCTGGCGTAAAAGGAATCATATGCTTCAACATGGGAGTTACATTAAGGGATGGAGACAGGGAATATTTTTATCAGGCATTGGACAGATATTTTTCAGGGCTTAAGAAAAAATACATCTATACATATGGAAATGCATATGATCTGGCAAGCCCTGATAACGAGAAACTTATGGATATGTTCAGAAAAAGATGCGCCGAAAATGGAATTATCTATGATCCAAATGAGTGTTTCCGGTATCTTCATGAGTTACCGGATAAATATGTTCAGATGTTTTTGAATTTGACATAATAACAGAATGATAATGTCTCTTAAAAAGTTTGGAAAAATAGTTGTTGTCGTCAAAACCACAGTCCGTTGCAATTTCCTGTATGTTATTTTCTGTATTAACCAGTAGCTGAGCAGCTTTTTGTAGCCTGTAGATCTTCGACAAATTCTTATAAATAATAAAATTGGTCCTAGTGTTATTGCGCGTGGGGTGCAGTAATTAAGGAAGACGTTCCGTTTTGTTTCTTCAAAACTCCAATGTACGGATATATAGTTGATGTATATTGTATTCCTGAAAAAAGAAGAAACGGTTATTCTTCAAAAATAATAGAAGAGTTACTACAATGGTTAAAAATCAAAGGTGTTCATATGTTTATAGAATCAACTTTCTAAGGCTGCCTCACCTCTCAAGTGCGATAGCCTTTCTTCATATAACAGGAAATGAATAGCAAAAAGGGAGAAAAATAATAAGAACGGTGGGAAATTGTAAGAAATCTGTAAGAAATATCCCACTTTTTTTGTAAGAAGCCCCGGATAAGATAGACATAGGCTTTAAGGAGGAGTAAATACAGCATGAGTGAATGTATATTAGTCGTGGATGACGACCGCGAGATCGTAAGGGCAATCGCAATACTTTTGGAAAAGGAGGGATATCAGGTATTAAAAGCGTATGATGGCATGCAGGCATTAGAGCTCATAGCGGAGCAGAAGGTACATCTGGTGATCATGGATGTCATGATGCCAAAACTCGACGGATTATCTGCGGTATTGAAAATACGCGAGCGAAAAAACATTCCGATCATTGTGCTCAGTGCAAAGAGTGAGGACACAGACAAAGTCTTAGGACTGTCCATGGGAGCGGATGATTATGTGGCAAAACCTTACAATCCACAGGAGTTAGCAGCGCGTGTGAAAAGTCATCTCCGCAGGTATACAAGTCTTGGGGATATCCATAAAGCAGATGATGATGGATGTATCACGAATGGCAGGCTGGAGTTCCATACGAATGAGCGAGTGCTTTATGTGGACAAAGAGCCGGTCAGGCTGACTGCGACGGAGACAAAGATCATGGAGCTTCTGATGAAATATCCGGGACGCGTTTTCCCGGCGGAGGAAATTTATGAGCGTGTCTGGAATGAGCAGGGGTATGCATGCGAAAATACGGTCATGGTACATATCAGGCGCATCCGTGAAAAAATTGAACTCAATCCAAAAGAGCCGGAATACTTAAAGGTGGTGTGGGGAATTGGCTATAAAATCGAAAAAATGGAAAAATAGGATTGTATTTTTAGTGTTCTTTATCGGAATCAGTATGCTGATGGCAGGAATCGGCAGATTTGCATATGAGAGCTATTCTGTCGGTGTGGATGAGGTCTGTGCGGAACTGAAAGAAAAGGACTATCAGGAGTCTAAAGAATTTAGAAACACCGTGCTGAACAGATTTTATACGTTTCTTGATGTGGCGACTGGAAACTATCATGGGGACAGCGGATATAGCGGCAGTGCTGTGAACGAGGAAAATATTGACGATTATCTGTCATCGGGAGGAAATTTTTTTGATAGGCTGTTTGGAACAAATAACGGAATTTCGGAGTATGTAGTGGGCACGGCTGCGACGTCGGACATTTATGAAAACCCGGATGCAGCAGAGACTGCGGGCACAGATGAGAACTCTTCCACGACGTATGAGGAGGTGTCAGACACGGAACATATTTATATGGCGTCTGACGACAGTACCGGTTATCAGGAAAAAAGCGAAGAAGAATATTTTGCGGACGTTAATAAGGATCATAATTTTTTCTATGAGATCTGCTATGACGGAAAAATAATGTATTCAAATATGCCTGATGATGTAACAGATGCTACATCATCAGATGGCGCATCCTCTGATGGGAAAAACAACACGGCTGCTTTGTTAAAAAATCTTCCGGAGGGGTATAATTATGCATTTCATTTTGATGGAAAAAAAGTGACGATCGAAAAAGACGGAGTGGAGCAGGATGTCTATGGAGATGGCATTTACCGCGAGGGAGAGGACTGGTATGTACCGGGTTTTCAAAACCTGATGGAAAAAGAATCCTGGGAGAAAGCGGATATCCGGATCATCATAGCAAAAGATCCGGTGCAGTATATGGGAGAAGATGATGCTGGAAATTCCTGGATCTGTAATTCTTTTTACGATCTTAACACACGGTGGACGCAGCAGCATAAACGCTATATACAGGCAATTTATTTTATCATTGCAGGCATTCTTTGTCTGTGTGCCAGCAGATTTTTCAAAGATGCAAAGAAACAGGAAGATAGCGTGATCGCCGCCCTGAGTGCGAAAATCTGGTTTGAATGGAAAATCTTAGCTACGATTCTGGTGCTGCTTCTTGTCTTGAGGATACAGTATGATTTTCCGGGTCTGGTGGAACTGCCGGTGATTTTTTGGCTCTGTTATTTCTGGATCAATGATGCAAAATATAATAAAAAAATCTGGCAAAATGGATTTTTCGGAAAACTGCTCGCACAGGCAGAGACAAAAAATATGTCCCTGCCATTTGCAAAACGGCTGGTAAGGGCTCTGTATGGGATCATTGGAATTACGGTATTTGGGCTGGCGGTAACTTGTGTGATGCTTGTTTTACTGCTGATCGTAAATTACAGACTGGCAAATTTTATTTACTGGCTGTTACTGCTGACCGGGTTTGCAGGGGTATTTTGTATCCTGCTTGGTATGGAATATTTCTATCAGAAAAGAAACCGGAATTTGGCAAGATCTTTAGAACAGCTTTCAAAAAGGATTACAGATATCAGTAGTGGACATTATGAACCGGCAGATATGGTGAAAGCAGAAGACAGTGATATCCGCGCCATGGAAGAAGCATTAGAGCAGATCGGACAGGGAATGGAAACTGCGATAGAGGAGCGTATCAAGAGCGAGCGCATGAAAGTGGAACTGGTGGCGAATGTGTCCCATGATATTAAAACACCACTGACCTCCATTATCAGTTATATTGAGCTGCTAAAACAGGAGGAAAATCTGTCACCGGAGATTCAGGATTATATCCGGATTCTGGAAGAAAAATCGGAGCGGCTGAAAAATATGGTGCAGGATGTATTTTCTGTCAGCAAAGCGGCATCCGGACAGCTTGCGGTTGAGATGGAAGAAATTGATTTTGGAAAGCTTCTGCGGCAGACACTTGCAGATATGGACGGTGAGATTCAAAAGAGCCCGTACAAATTCAAAATTGATATACCTAAGGAGGCGGTCATGGTATATGCCGACGGAGACCGGATGTACCGGGTATTCCAGAATCTGATCGGTAATGCACTCAAATATTCGCTGGAGGGTTCACGGATCTATATTTCATTAAAAACAGAGAAAAATGCTGCAGTTGCAGATATTCGCAATACATCGCGCAGTGAATTAAAACAGGATGTGGATTTTACCGCACGTTTTACAAGAGGGGATGAGAGCCGTACCGATGGCGGAAGCGGGCTGGGACTTTCGATTGCGAAAAGTTTTACGGAGGCCTGTGGTGGAACATTTGAAGTGGAGACGATGGCGGATCTGTTTACGGTAAAGGTCAGTTTTGAACAAAAAAAGTGCAATGTTTGACATGGAAACCTCTTCGAAAGTGCAGTACAATAAAAAAATTAAATCATGTATATAAGGAGACCAGCTATGAAAAGTCAACCATAAATTAGTAAAAAATTTCTTTTTCAT
>OHYU01001148.1_pt1 | contig 10785 bp, 3 predicted proteins | sample 1580331 | NCBI WGS metagenome assembly OHYU01 (sample SAMEA3882519, study PRJEB24775) | human gut metagenome | biome: human-associated habitat; feature: intestine environment; material: feces | place: Netherlands | collected 2009/2010
CTGAATAGTATTCCACAGAAGCCACTTGTTTGCTTGCTGCCACATCTTCAACGCCAGTTTGCTCGCCTTCCTCGTTGCATATCAAAAGCTTTAAGCATTCGTCTTGAGAATTCTTCAGAATGCTGAGCGACAGATAAATTTTTGAGCAACTCAGTTTATCACTCTTGTCTGGAGTTTCAGCAAAATATCCACTCAGCTCATCATCTTTAGTGCTTGGATAAAGCAATGCAGTGCGTTCAACACCCCAATACTTGTGATACACATACATTTGCTTCAAATCTGCATCACTTGGAGGTTCACCTACAGCAGGGCACTTCCATTTTGTATCGAGTACGCATACTGGTTTACCGCTTTTGTCTGATACCACAATGTCGGGGCGTATCACTTTTGTGCCAAAACTGCTTTCCCAAAACCGCTTCACCTTTTGAGCACTCACATTGTATTCTTCACGCAAACTTCGCCTCAGAATCACAAACACATACTCTTCCCACAATTTGTTCATATCGAACATCAAAGCAAGAACGTGCTTGCCACGCTTCGACTGATCGGGCATATAGCGCAGCAATATGAGCCTCGCAATATCAATTGCAGTTCGATAATCTTCCGACTTTCGGTCGAAAGTCAATCGCTCAAAAAGAGCGTCATCCACGGCAATATCGTTAAGTTCAGGAAATTCAAACGACATGGTTTTTGCTCGGCATTGTGTGTAGCTATTCATGGCAATGTGGGAAACCAATTTCAGAGCCTTATATAAAATGCAATTCAGGATGTGGTTTCGGTCGTAGGTGGTATAGTTCACATAGAAGCGCTCCTTGTGGACATAGTTTTTCGTCAAGTGTTTCGAAAACACCAGTTTCCCCTTCATCGAGGTCCGGTTTTCTTCCGTTTGTCTATAGGTCTTTATCAATCCCTTATGAAGAAGCACCTCCACCTCATTAAGAAACTTCACCAAAAACACATCAAGAATAGCACTTTCCCTCATTGCCTGGTCGGCATTGCTTGGCGTGCGTGTTTGCAATTTAAACACCGCTCTCAGCATTTCCAGCAAGTGATTTCGCCATGTGCCTTCTTCGCCTTTAGCAACTTGCTTTTCGATTTTTGGCAAAACCTCAATCTGCAAATTGCCCACACATAGCACACCCACATATTGCTTGAATTTCACGCCATTATTAATGAGCTGATAATATGGAAACACTTCAGTATCATTATCACCCAAATACTGTTGAAGCAACGACAGGTGTTCAGGAAGAAACTGCTCCGTCTCTCCAAGTTTTAGCCTGTCGTGCTCATAAACCGATATGCAAGTGGTCTTTGCCATTATCATTCATTTACAGCTTACGATGCCTTATTCAACAGCTTGCCTATCGCTTCATCCATATTACATTTATCTTTCGGAACAATGCGATACACTTCTGACACGTCAAAATCACCGCTCTTGTCGCCAGCAAATTTCACTGATTCAGATTCTTTTTTCACGAAACCTTCGCCAAGCACGAGTTGAATTTTCTCGTAATCGCCATAGAAATACTCTTGAAGGAGAGGGATTATCTTGTCGTAGAACACATCCTTTAAATCATCTTCATTTTCAACACCCATAAAATAACTATGCCCAATTTGGTGTTCACGATCTTTCAGAACCTCTATACGCTGATTGATAATTTCAAAAATGTTTCGGACATTGTTCTCTTCAGGCACCAATTCTGACTTCGGCATCATTTCCTTGAAGGTGAAACGGCGGCGAAGTGCGCTATCCAATGCTTCCACACTACGGTCGGCGGTGTTCATAGTGCCAATGATATACACATTCTTAGGCACACTGAAAATTGTATGCGAATAAGGCAATTCAGCATGCAATTCTTCACTTGCACCAAGTCGCTTATCATCCTCTATCAACGAAATCAATTCGCCAAAAATGTTTGCCACATTGCCACGATTAATCTCATCAATAATAATCACATAGTTTTGTGATTTATCATTTTCCGCCTTTGCGCACAATTCTTTGAAAATGCCATTTTTTACTGCATAAGTAATCTTGCCAGATTCAGTCTTAGGCTTAATACCTTCAATAAAGTCTTCATAGCTCATCGACTGGTGGAAAGTGACAAATACAATCCGCCCACCCGGAAGTATCTCTTGATATTTGCGCCTTGCTTCTTCCCTCGATTTAGTTTCCCACTTCAAGCCTCCTGCTAATGGGCAAACAATATCAAGAGCCATATTCACCGTATTATATGTCTTGCCTGTTCCCGGAGGGCCAAACAAAATCTGATTCAAAGGAAAATCGGAATTTATTTTTCCTGATTTTTCATCATGAATTTCCTCTTTTTCTTTAATTTCCGGTTTTTCTTTAATTTCCGGTTTTTCTTTACACTCTTCTTTAACGGTCAAACCTTGGACTATTTTTTCAAGCTCGTAATATTTGCCATTATATGTGTCGTGATACTTCTCAATTTCATCATAAAGGTCTTCTTTTGTTTTGCTTAGAACCTTGTCACGTGATATTGGAATCGTTATAGCATCAATACCTAAGTCTTCTATTTTGACTTTCTCTTCTTTATTTATTTTATATTTGTCGTGAGGGAAATCATAGCAAATACTTAATCCCTCTTTAGAGATGGTCAATTTCACCCCCAAACTTAATTTTTCGTTTATTACAAAAAGACACCAATGGCTCAAATAGTAACTGCCATTCTGCCCTGGCTTATTAGTTCTAACAAGAGCTTTAAACGGACCAGTATAGTGCTTAACGAATGGTATCAATTGTTCTTGAATCACATTTGTTATTTCACTCCATAATTTATCACCCTTGTTACCTTTTTCTATAGCATTCGCTTCGCTTAAAAGGTCAAAATAATTATCGCTAAAAACTCCCATTTTTATATATAAATTTACATTCTTCAATTGTTATTTATGCACTATTTCCTATCTCCTTGGAGGAGGCTATCACTCGCAATAGTGAATGAATTGCTGTCATAGTGCTTTTTTGCAAGAAAAAAGCCCATAATTCAATTTTGATAATTTCACCATAATATTAGAGGTTTTTCAATTACACTTCCCAAATATAGAACAAATTTCAGGAAATTCAAATAAAAATTCAAAAAAATAAAAAAAGCCGAGCTTTGCGGCGTGGGCAAAGCTCGGTTTTGGGGATTGAGTATGAATTGGTGGATTATTTCACGAATTTAGAGGTTTGGAGAGAGCCGTCGGTGTAGCGTACCACCTTGATGTTCACGCCATCCACTGGTTCGGCATTTTTGATGCCTGACACTGAATAGTATTCCACAGAAGCCACTTGTTTGCTTGCTGCCACATCTTCAACGCCGGTTTGTTCGCCTTCCTCGTTGTAGGTAAGGAATGCGTCGTCCCATTCAGGAGCAGCCTTGTAAGCGTCGAGCGCGCCAACTGGCACGTAGAGGTTCATCTTGTAGTTAGGGAACATCACACCGAATGCGCCAGTTTCAGCCACTGGAGGTGTCACGGCACGGATGTGGAATTCGGCGAGGTTAGAGCAAGCGTCGAACGCGCCCACGTCGATAGTCTTAACAGTTGAAGGGAGATAGAGCTTCAAGAGGCCCTTGTCGCCGTAGCACATGCTGTTGGTGATAGCTTCCACACCCTCGTTGATGCGGAGTTCCTCAAGCTTTTCAGCGCAGTCGAAAGCAGAACCCTTGATCACGGTCACTGTAGAAGGAGTGGCATAGCTGGTGCGGGTGTCGGCTTGTGGATAAGCGTAAAGGGTGGCGATGTCGGCACTGAAAAGCACACCGTCTTGCACTGTGAATGCTTTGTTTTCTGGGTCAACAGCGATGGTCTGGAGCGCTGTGCAACCAGCAAACATACCTTTACCCATAGTGGCGAGCGCAGCGTTAAGCGACACCTTGGTGAGCTTTGAAGCGTAGAACACGTCGTCGCCAAGTGTGGTAAGACCTGCAGGTGCAACAAATTCGGTAAGAGCCGACTTGTAGAATGCTGATGTGCCGATAGATTGGAGAGTTGAAGGGAAGTTGAATTTGCTCAACGCGTAGCAGCTCATAAACGCTCTTGAATTGATTTTCAACAGACCTTCGTTAGCCACCACTTCTTCGAGCTTTTCACACTTGTAGAAGCCGTTGTTGCCGATAGTGGTAGTGCCCTTAGGAAGCACAAACTTTTTCAAAGTGCTGGTGTACGACATTGAGTAGCTTGGAATGGTGTTGGTAGCCACACCGTCGCTGCCCACGATTTCAGCATTCAGCATATCGATTACTTCGATAAGCGGAGTTTTCATAAATGCGTTTAAGTCGGTAGAATTGATTTTACCAGAGATGGTGAGGTCGGTAACTGAGGCGGCATCATCACCGAGAAGTTCAAGCAAAGTGCCAGGAGTAGTTACTTCAACAGCTTTTTTCAATGCTTGCGATTGAATGCCAAGCGACATTGTGAAAGCCACACAAAGGAGTAGAAATTTTCTCATAAGCAAAAATTTCCTATCAAGAAACCGAACTCAGCGCTCATTCAATTAGTCAATAGGTGTAATGAAAAATGAATTTTGATTAAAAAAATAAGAGGAAGCAAACGCGCCGAAAATGCTGTTACACAATTGTTATGCCCCCCAATTAACTGTTCATTAACAATCCAAACAACATTGAATCATCTAAAAAACTATCACAAAAGTAACTTATTTTCTTAAAATACGCAACTCCCACTCCACTTTTTTATTATAACCCAAACCAAACCAAAAAAAACAAACCAAAGGGACGGTTCTTTCGGTCTGTGTGATTATATCTAACTGATATTGTGATTGATATTGCCACAAATGGCGCAAATTTTGGCGCAAGGGGGCCTTTGCATTTGGCGGCATCGGGCGAATCGGACTTATCCGACCTATCGGACACCAACTTGTTGACTCGCCAACTTGCAAACTTGTTGACTCGTTGACCCGTTGACATCCTCATGGGAGGTGGACAAAAAAAGGTCGGGCACTCGTGAGGGTGCCCGACCTGAATGGTCATATTCTATTGATATGTGTCAAATCAAATTGATTAGAGCTTTGGACCAGCAGCTACGAGAGCCTTACCAACTTCATTGCTTTCGTACTTAGCGAAGTTCTTGATGAAGCGAGCAGCGAGGTCTTTAGCCTTTTCTTCCCATTGTGCAGCGTCAGCGTAAGTGTCGCGTGGGTCGAGAATGTTGGTAGCAACACCTTCGAGTTCGGTAGGAACTACGAAATCGAAGAATGGGATAACCTTAGTTGGAGCCTTGTCGATAGCGCCGTTGAGGATAGCGTCGATGATACCACGAGTGTCGCGGATAGAGATACGCTTGCCAGTACCGTTCCAGCCAGTGTTCACGAGGTATGCCTTAGCACCGCTCATTTCCATACGCTTAACCAATTCTTCAGCATACTTGGTTGGGTGGAGTTCGAGGAACGCCTGACCGAAGCAAGCAGAGAAGGTTGGAGTAGGTTCAGTGATACCACGTTCAGTACCTGCCAACTTAGCAGTGAAGCCAGAGAGGAAGTAGTACTTAGTTTGTTCTGAGCTGAGGATAGACACTGGAGGAAGAACACCGAATGCGTCAGCGCTGAGGAAGATCACTTGCTTAGCAGCAGGACCTTGAGAAGCTGGACGTTGGATATTCTTAATGTGGTAGATTGGGTAGCTTACACGAGTGTTTTCAGTCACGCTCTTGTCAGCGAAGTCAATCTTACCGTTTTCGTCAACTGTAACGTTTTCGAGAAGTGCGTCGCGAGTGATAGCACCGTAGATGTCTGGTTCTGCTTCAGGGTCGAGGTTGATAACCTTAGCGTAGCAGCCACCTTCGAAGTTGAACACACCTTTGTCGTCCCAACCGTGTTCGTCATCACCGATAAGGCGACGCTTAGGATCGGTTGAAAGAGTGGTCTTACCAGTACCAGAAAGACCGAAGAAGATAGCGGTGTTTTCGCCGTTGAGGTCGGTGTTAGCAGAGCAGTGCATAGCAGCAATACCCTTCAATGGGAGGAAGTAGTTCATCATAGAGAACATACCCTTCTTCATTTCACCACCGTACCAAGTGTTGATGATAACTTGTTCCTTGCTGGTCACGTTGAACACAACAGCAGTTTCGCTGTTCAAACCGAGTTCCTTGTAGTTTTCAACTTTAGCCTTGCTTGCGTTGTAAACGATGAAGTCAGGTTCTTGTTCGAAGTCAGCTTCAGTCTGAGGACGGATAAACATGTTGGTCACGAAGTGTGCTTGCCATGCTACTTCCATGATGAAGCGAACTTTCATACGAGTGTCCTTGTGAGTGCCGCAGAAACCATCTACAACATAGAGCTTCTTGTTAGAAAGTTCTTTCTTAGCGATTTCCTTAACAGCAGCCCAAGTAGCTTCGCTTACTGGTTTGTTGTCGTTCTTGTATTCATCGCTTGTCCACCATACAGTGTCGTGTGAAGTAGCATCATCAACGATGAATTTGTCTTTTGGAGAACGGCCAGTGTAAACACCAGTCATTACGTTGATTGCACCAAGCTCAGTTTCCTGACCTTTATCAAAACCTTCAAGCCCTGGCTTTGTTTCTTCGTTGAACAAAACTTCGTAAGAAGGATTATACAGAACTTCGGTAGAACCGGTGATTCCGTATTTCTCTAAAACTTTCTTGTCAAATGCCATGTTTAGATGAAATTTAAGTTGTTAGTTAAAGTTATAATAAGTTGTATTTGATATTTCCTACCTTTTCAACTGCAAAATTAATCAAATATTTTCCTATACGCACAATTTATTATGGAAAATTTTCTACAATTCTAAAGAATTAGTATTTTTTTTCAATTTACGCAATGAAAACCCCAAATTTCGCAACGAAAACCCCGGCAAAAGTCCACAAGCCAACAGGTCAACGAGCCAACAAGTAGCCAATCCAAAATCCCGAAAACCTCGAAAATTCGAAATCTCGAGTATTCGAAAAATCGAAATTATCTCAGTGCTCCGAGTGCTCCGAGTGCTCCTATTAATCAAAGCGCCAATTTCCCACGTTTGGGCACAAAAAAAGAGAGCGGCAGATTGCTCTGTCGCTCTCCGTAGGGGGCGGTTACCTACTCTCCCACTTTCGCAGTACCATCGGCGTGGTGAGGCTTAACTTCTCTGTTCGGAATGGGAAGAGGTGGGACCCTCACGCTATAACCACCTTAGTTCGTTTTCAGTGTGCGCGCCACTTGTGTGGTGTCGCACCTGTGATAAGGTTGAAAGAAATCTCTGGAAACGCTGGCTTGAACCCATCACTTGAGCAAGCTTCGAGAATCCGCGCACCGTCAGCCTTGCGCAAGGCCTCAGGAAGGCTCCGCCCGCATTTCGGGGCTTCTCCATTACCGCCTTTTTAGCGTGGGGCGATAAAAACCACACCGGAAAGCTTTCGGGTGATTAGTACTGCTCGGCTGAGGCCGTCACCGACCTTGCACCTGCAGCCTATCAACGTCGTAGTCTCCAACGACCCTCAGCGAGATCTTATCTTGTGGCTGGCTTCGTGCTTAGATGCTTTCAGCACTTATCCGTACCAGACGCGGCTACCCGGCGGTGCGCCTGGCGGCACAACCGGTAGACCGGAGGTCTGTCCAACACGGTCCTCTCGTACTAGTGTCGGGGCCACGCAAATCTCAACGCCCACAACAGATAGAGACCGAACTGTCTCACGACGTTCTGAACCCAGCTCGCGTGCCACTTTAATGGGCGAACAGCCCAACCCTTGGGACCTTCTCCAGCCCCAGGATGTGACGAGCCGACATCGAGGTGCCAAACCACTCCGTCGATATGAGCTCTTGGGAGGGATCAGCCTGTTATCCCCGGAGTACCTTTTATCCTTTGAGCGATGGCCCTTCCATGCGGAACCACCGGATCACTATGCTCTAGTTTCCTACCTGGACGACCTGTGTGTCTCCCAGTCAAGCGCGCTTGTGCCATTACACTCCGCGGCCGGTTACCAATCGGCCTGAGCGCACCTTTAGAAGCCTCCGTTACTCTTTTGGAGGCGACCACCCCAGTCAAACTACCCGCCAAGCAGTGTCCGCGCAATCGCGCGTTAGGAACCAGATGCGAGAAGGCCAGTATTTCAACAGCGGCTCCGCGGGGACTGGCGCCCCCACTTCAAAGCCTCCTGGCTATCCTACACATCGCGCACCCGGTCGCAATGCTAAGCTGTAGTAAAGGTTCACGGGGTCTTTTCGTCCCGTTGCGGGTAATCGGCATCTTCACCGATACTACAATTTCACCGAGCTCACGGTTGAGACAGTGTCCGGATCATTACACCATTCGTGCAGGTCGGAACTTACCCGACAAGGAATTTCGCTACCTTAGGACCGTTATAGTTACGGCCGCCGTTTACCGGGGCTTCAATTCAAGGCTTCTCTCGCGATGACCTCTCCTCTTAACCTTCCGGCACCGGGCAGGTGTCAGGCTGTATACATCATCTTTCAATTTCGCACAGCCCTGTGTTTTTGTTAAACAGTTGCCTGGACCTATTCTCTGCGCCCGTCCCGGAGGACGGGACCCCTTATCCCGAAGTTACGGGGTCAGTTTGCCTAGTTCCTTAACCGTGAATCACTCGAGCGCCTTGGTATATTCTACCCGACCACCTGTGTCGGTTTACGGTACGGGCGGCTCTGGCCTGGGGCTTAGAAGATTTTCTAGGGAGCATGATTACCGCCGCTGTCAGCTCGCCCGGGGGCTCGCTGTACTGTCGGGTCTCGGCTCGGGGCGTGGATTTGCCTGCGCCCCTCCGCGCCTACACCCTTCAACGCGCTATTCCGTCAGCGCGCGGGCGTGTCACTTCTCCGTCTCTCCGTCGCAGCCAGTGCCGGTAGCGGAATATTAACCGCTTCTTCCATCGCCTGCCCCTCGCGGGTGCGGCTTAGGTCCCGACTGACCCTGATCCGATTAGCGTTGATCAGGAAACCTTGGTCTTACGGCGAGGGGGGTTTCCGCCCCCTTTATCGTTACTTATACCTACATTTGCTTTTCCATACGCTCCAGTCAGCCTCAAGGCTGGCATTCAACACGGTATGGAATGCTCCCCTACCAACCACACGCAAGGTGTGGTTCCACGTCTTCGGCACCGGACTTATGCCCGATTATTATCCATGCGCGGCCGCTCGACCGGTGAGCTGTTACGCACTCTTTAAATGAATGGCTGCTTCCAAGCCAACATCCTGGCTGTCTCTGCGGCCGCACTTCGTTATTGTCTTCAACTTGGCCCGGATTTGGGGGCCTTAGACGGTGGTCTGAGTTGTTCCTCTCTCGGACGCGGACCTTAGCACCCGCGCCCTTACTCCCGGACATCGAGTGGGCGGCATTCGGAGTTCGGCAGGACTTGATAGGCGGTGAAGCCCTCGCATCCTATCGGTCGCTCTACCTCCGCCACTCTCGCCCGAGGCTGCACCTAAATACATTTCGGGGAGTACGAGCTATCTCCAAGTTTGATTGGCCTTTCACTCCTACCCACAGGTCATCCGAAAGCTTTTCAACGCTTACCGGTTCGGACCTCCAGACGGAGTCACCCGTCCTTCATCCTGCCCATGGGTAGATCACTTGGTTTCGCGTCCACCTCCGCTGACTGTAATCGCCCTATTCGGACTCGCTTTCGCTTCGGCTGCGGGCGTACTCGCCCTTAACCTCGCCGGCGACGGTGACTCGTAGGTTCATTATGCAAAAGGCACGCGGTCACCACACTGAGTGGCTCCCACCGCTTGTAGGCGCACGGTTTCAGGGTCTGTTTCACTCCTCTGCTCGAGGTTCTTTTCACCTTTCCCTCACGGTACTTGTGCGCTATCGGTCTCTCGGTAGTATTTAGCCTTACGGGATGGTCCCCGCAGATTCCCGCAGAATTCCTCGTGCTCCGCGGTACTCAGGTGCCGTCTGATGTCGTCCGGACGATTTCGCGTAAGGGGCTGTCACCCGCTCTGGCCGCGCTTTCCAGCGCGTTCCGCTATCGTCCTGAGTCCATGCCGGCGACGGTCCTACAACCCCGCGCGGTGCCTTGACACCCGCGGTTTGGGCTCTTGCGCGTTCGCTCGCCACTACTGGCGCAATCATTGTTATTTTCTCTTCCTGCGGGTACTGAGATGTTTCAGTTCCCCGCGTTCGCTCTACTCCACCAAGGAGCAGTGACGGTATCGCTACCGCCGGGTTCCCCCATTCGGACATCCGCGGATCACGGAGCATTTGCCTCTCCCCGCGGCTTTTCGCAGCTTATCACGTCCTTCGTCGCCTCCGAGAGCCACAGGCATCCCCCGTGCGCCCTTTCTTGCTTTCTTGTATCTTTCGCCTATATGACCTTGCTACTTCAGGTTCGCTCGATTCTCGTTTTTACTGAGAAAGTGTTATTTCAACTTCCTCGGTGAATCGCTTTACTCTTTCTGTAATTCAAGTTTTGCGTTTCCAGCATGTCAATGATCTCTCTCAATTTCGTAGTCCCACGCAGATTTGAACTGCGGACCTCTACATTATCAGTGTAGCGCTCTAACCAACTGAGCTATAGGACTGTCTATCCCGTCGGTCCGCCTTTCACAGGGCCGCGCTCTTGCGGCGGCGGTCTGCGGGTTATATCGTTTGCGAATTTCGGATTCTGACGAGAGGCGTTGTCTGTTTCGGTTCCAGGTTCCGTGTCTCCCATTCCTTGTTGAATGACTTGTGTTGACTTGTAAAGCAGCGCCCGGAGAGGCTTGAGCCTCTGCGTTTTCTCTCGGCCGCGTCCCGGCTGACATCTCGTCGGTGCCTCGGACGCTCCAGAAAGGAGGTGTTCCAGCCGCACCTTCCGGTACGGCTACCTTGTTACGAC
>OHYU01001184.1_pt1 | contig 10553 bp, 6 predicted proteins | sample 1580331 | NCBI WGS metagenome assembly OHYU01 (sample SAMEA3882519, study PRJEB24775) | human gut metagenome | biome: human-associated habitat; feature: intestine environment; material: feces | place: Netherlands | collected 2009/2010
CCTCCGCTTTTCCAACAAAGAACTCGACATTTTCAAAATGGTTCAGCTTTGCGTTGGCACGGGCATCATCAATCGCCTGCGGAATAATCTCTACGCCATATACTTTCTTTGCTTTCTGCGCCAGAAACAGGGAAATGGTTCCGATTCCACAGTAGAGATCCCACACCGTCTCATTTCCATTTAAATCTGCATAATCAAGCGCCAGTCCATACAATTTCTCAGTTTGTACCGGATTGACCTGGTAAAATGAAAGCGGGGAAATCTGATATTTTACATTTCCGATATAATCTGTAATATATCCCTGTCCCCAGAGAATTTCATAGGAATCTCCCATAATTACATTATCTCTTCGTGTATTCGGACTGATCGTGATACTTGTCATGCCCTCAATCTGAATAAGCTTTTCAATCAGACGCTCTGCTTTCGGAAGTTTCTTTCCGTTGACCACAAGACAGACCATAATTTCTTTTGTCTTGAATCCATAGCGGATCAATGCATGCCGGATCAGACCTTTTCCAGTCTTCTCGTCATACGATTTGATCTTATTTTCACGCATATATTGTAAAATGATCTCGAGAATCTCTTTGTTCTGCTCTACGCCAAGAGCGCAATCTGTGTTTGCAATGATATCATGTGTTCTTCCGGCATAGAATCCCGTGATCGGATTGCCTTCTTTGTCCGTTCCGAACGGGAACTGTGCTTTATTACGATAACCAAACGGATGCTCCATTCCAACAACCGGCTGCATCACTGTATCGATCTGGTCTTTTGTGAACCCACCGATTCGTTCCAGATTGCCACGAATCTTCTGGTCTTTAAACACAAGCTGACGATCATAAGACATTTCCTGGATCTGGCAGCCTCCGCATCTTCTGGCAAATGCACACTTTGGTTCTACGCGATATTCTGACGGTGTGATAACTTTCATCAATCTGGCATAGCCGTAATTCTTCTTTGCCTTCATGACTTTCGCTTCAACCACATCACCGATCACTGCGTCTTTGATAAAGAGCGTGTAGCCATCCACATGGCCAATTCCTTCCCCGCTCACTCCGATATCTGTTATTTCAACTGTTACAATATCATTCTTGTTCATTCTTTTCTCTCTTCTATTTTACTCTTAATTATACAAAGATGTTGGGGTCAAAAGGTATTTTGACCCCTATGATACACGGATTGCTTCGCATTTCATGCTCTCGCAATCCTAAAACACCTCAAATCCGCTCATTTTTCTACGAAAAATGGCTACTTTTCGGTGTTTTGCGGGTCAATAAGTCATGCTTTTTCATGCAAGCAAGAAACGCATGACCTTTTGACCCTTGTATCATACAAATAGCCACTGCTCACATAGATTCTGCAAACAGTGACACTTGTTGTTCTCATTGTTAGATTTAATCCTCAGATGCTCTTCTTAAATTAGACTCAAACAGACGATTATATCCAAGCCATTCTGTTCCTGTTTTTCCTTTGAACAGTTCTGTCAATGTCTGAAGCTTTGCATCTGTTGAATCTGCCATATTCAATGCCACTGCCTCTGCCAGTGCCGGTTTCTTTGGAGAACCGTATTCCAGTTCACCGTGATGTGCCACGATACAATGCTTGAGTTCATGAGCAAGCTTCACCGGAAAGTCCGGGATAGAACGAATCGCATCATCGATCATCTCGATAAAACGGTTAATCTGGCGAAACTTATCATACATGGACTTTACTACTTTTCCCTCTCCGGTAAAAATACCCATATCCACTAGCGGAGGGATCACCTGTCCCTCATCCAAAATGTAGTTTTTCTTCCGGTTATGCTCTGTGACTGTGTCTGGTGCTTCTTTTGAAGCTTTCGCCCTGAGTGTCACCGCACCTTTCTTTGAGATCAGAAGACTGTATTCTTTTTTCTCATCCCATGCATTTACCTGCAGGAATGTATCATGTATGGCTTCCATCAAATAGCCCTGCAGATCTTCTACGCCAAAATTATCGTGAAACACCTGTTTCTCTGTATACTTTGCCGCCTGATAGCCATCGCCTTTCTTCTCCACCACGATCTTTTTGTACTGGCAGTCTTTCGCCATCGGCTTACTGATAATTATTTTCATGAGCGGATTTGCTGACAGTTTTTCGATTGCCGCAATCCAGTCCTCATTCGCCTCAAATGTCTTTTCTTCTCCCTCTTCATTTGCGAGAATCACAAGACATTTTTCTTTTTCTCCCGGCTGCCGCTCTTCGCAGCCGTATTCTCCATCAAAAATCTGTTTTAGTTTCCACATGATCTATGCTCCTTACTGGGATTCGGAAATACATTCCTGTTCCAGCTTTATTCCTTTTTGTAACATATAAGTGATGAGTTTTCTCTCTTCGTCCGGCAGTTCCATTTTTTCTAACTGCATCAACCGCTTTTTGTCATTCTCTGTCAATGGTTTCGCATAATCCTCATACTTTTTCAATGTTTCAATGTCCATTTGAAACATTTGAAATGGGATCCCTGTTTTTCTTTTCAAGTGTTCTAAAATATAAAATCCGCCTGCATCCAGATCTCCAAAATGATAATATTGTGCATCCGGCAATTTCTGATAAATCTGCATCAGCAGATTTCGTCTGCTGTGGTTATGATAACCGCCAAGATAGATCACCAGACTGTGTTCCTGTTTAAAACGGTAAAAAGAAGTCAGATTTTCAATTGTGAATACTTTATCAATCGTCTGATCCGGACAGATATCCGGCGTATCCTCCTCACTCCCCACCGCAACAGCGATTCCTTCCGGGAAAGCACTGATATCTGCAGCCTGCTTTCCGGCGCTGTAAATCTGTACGTTTCCCTTCATATACACATAGCCCGGTGTTTTATAAATCTGATACTCCGCAAGAATTTCTTCATTTTCAAATCCTGTCAGTTCTTCATTTTCCTGCCGGAATATTTTACAGATTTTTGGGATCAGTGTCTCGAATACTTTGCTGTCATGAAAATGTTCTATGGAAAATTCCCTGATATAACATTCTTTCCTATTCTGTTCTACTTTATCTAAGGTGTCGATCAGTTGTTCTGTTTTCCTGTGATCCATGATATCGAGATATTCTTTTACTGACTGTTCTCTTTCCAGCCGCATTATCATGTGGGACAAAAAGCTTCTTGTTATCTCACCCTGCGTTTTCTGATAAAACTGCTCCAAAATCTGTTTTGTACGTGCCTCGGCTTCCCTCTTCGGCTTCCTGCCAAGCTTCTCATATGCCTCTTCCACATGATCCTCACAGAGTACAAGCTTCTCGATAATATATCCGGGCTTCTGGTTTTTCCATGCGATCGCAACCAGTCCCTCACGCTCCATCTGTTCTGCGGCTGCGTGAATGGTTTCTATCTCAAGCGAGCTCTCATCGAAATACTCTGGCATCGTCTTCTTATTGAACGGAAATGCAATATGGATCGCTCTTTGGTTTTCTCCTCTGGAAAGCTTACTGTTTTCGTATTTATCCAGAAGATAATTCAATATCTTATTTTCGACCGGATGCATAACGATACTCCTCCACGAAGCTTACTTTATCGTCTGTCAGTACTAATAATGTCTCCTGCATTTTCGGACCGATATACTGGATTTTATCCGGCGGCGCTGCGATCACGATCTGAAGCGGCAGTCTGTTCATAAACTCAAGAACTGCCCCGATCCTCTCATCATCCATATTGTTAAATGCCTCATCAAACATCACCAGCCCGATTGCCTCTCCGCCGATATTATTATTGTACAACTGGACAAAGGATGCGGCTACCGTCACATAGAACGGGGTCTGTGTCTCGCCTCCGCTCTTTTCTTCACAAACCTTAGAGTAAAGAGAATAGCTGCCATCCTCATGTGTGATCTTAATATCATAATCCATATAGGTGCGGTAATCCGTAAATTCATCTAATGCCTTGATCCCATTGTCCTGATCCAGTGCGAGCTTTGAAAATAGTTCATCAATGACTTCCTTATGATTCTCATGAAACAGACCGCTGAAAATGGACTCTCCCTGCACTACATTGAAATCGTCCATGATCATATCGTAATATTTTCCATAGCTTTTGCTCGGCAAATATAAAAATTCATATCTTTCATTGCTGAAGGTGATATCTTTCAATGCCTTATTGAGTTCTTTAAACTCTCCCTGTGCCTGCTTCATATTTTCCTGAAGCTTGGATAAAAACTGTTCCCGGAATTCTTCCTCTGCCGATAATTTTGCTTTTCTTACTTTTTCTTCATAATTCAGAAGCTCGGAGTTCACCAGTCTCTCCTGAACTGCCGCATACTCCGGATATGCTTCTAACGTAGCTGCTGCACCAAAATCAAATGCCGTTTTGTAATCGTACATCGCACTTGTCATTTTCTTATCCGCATTCTCTTTTGTTGTATTATTCGCCTTACGTCTCCTGTCAAAATTCTGCCGGAACTGCTCTAATGTCTTATCACCGGTCTGTTTTTCGTATTCTTTCTTCCAGAGCACGATCTCGTTTTCTGCTTTCTGGGCAATGTCTGTGATCAGTTCATTCTTGTGTATGCACTCATCCTCGCACTCCACAAGCCTGTCTTTTGCATTGCTTATTTTCAGTTCGCAGGCTCCGCTTTCCCTGTCACTTTTGGAAATGTGGCTTTTCAGTTCCTCACACTCTTTCCGCATTTCGTCCGCGCGGATCTGCTTTTCGATCATGGTCGTATTCTGATGCAGATTCCGGATCTCCGTCTCACATTTTTCAATCTCAAGTCCTGTCCTTTTCAGTTCTGATACAATTGTAATTCTATACTTTACATCTGTATCATCATCCCACTCGAGCCATTGCAGCGTCGCTTCCATATGTGTCATACGGTCTTTGCATTCTATTTTCTGCCGGTTTAAATCCTCCTTTTTCTGCAGTGCCTGCTCATACTGGACTTTAAATGCATTCTTGCCGATAAATGGAGTTGTATAGATTTCCGGTCTGATCGCAGATGCGACATGATTCTGATAGCGCATACAATTTGGTGTGATAGAAACCGGATACTGTTTTAATTCATCCACTCTCTTACACATATGTACCTTGCCAAGAACCATATTCACATACCGCTTCGCATAAATACTCTTCGACTCCACAACTGTTGCCAGACTTCCTGCTGGTGCAATGTCATATTCCTCGAGTTTGCCGGAATTGATCAGTCCCACACCGTATGCTTTCTTTTCTCTTCTCAGTTTTTCGTAAATACCAAGGGCAATGTCAAAATGTTCCGGCTCTACCAACACATAAAATCGCTGTGTATTCAGATAGCCCTCCACTGCATTTCTCCATGTCTCATCCGTGATTTCTAACATTTCACACAAAATCCTCGGCTTTGCCGTCCTTCCGATCTTGAGCAATTCCTGCTCCACACGCGACATCAGAAGCTCGACTGCCGAGGGATAGGAAAACCGGTGCTGTTTCAGATTACTGATCCGCTGCTCTGTCTCCTGCAGGTCTGCTGCGATCTCATTCAGCCGGCTTTGGATCTCTAAATTTTTCCTCTGCAGTTTTGTACTCATATGCTTCTTGTAAGCGATCGCCCGGTCAATCAGTTCCTGTGCACTAACAACGTCCTCCGTATCCTTCAGCCGGTGCAGCAGCTCATCATACTGCTTCATGCATTCATCCACATCCGGTATTTCAAGCAGTCTTTTTACTTTCTGTCCTGCTTTTTTTCCGCTCTCTAACAGTCTTTTCTTTTCCTGATATTGTATTTCTTCTTTTTCCTGTAATTCTTTCAGATATTTTTTCTGCTTTTCCAACGTCTGGAAATCTGAGTTGGCGTTCAGTTCCGCTAAAAGCAGTGTGCGGACTTCCTCCTTATTCTCCAGTTCCTTTTTCATGCTGCTGCACTTTGCATTCAGCTGTTCCAGACGGTAACTTTCGCGCCTGATCTCATCCTGCAGAACGCCGATCTGTTCTTTGGTCAGATCCAGATCCGACTGTGCCATAAAATATTCATACATCCGGTCAGATTGTATACAATCCACCACTGCTTTGTGGTGGCATTCGATCTCTGACAGTTTTTCAATTCTGTTTTTCACACCCTCCAGCGTTTTTTCCAGCTCCTGATAGCTTCTTACATTTTCGCGCAGATGATCAATATTGACTTCTTTTTCATCCAGCACATAGGAATAGACAAAATCCTTGATATCATCAATTGGTTTAAATGCCAGTGCCTTTGGAATCAGCTGGAAGAACTTATCCTCGATTCTTCCAAAACGCTGTTTCATCATCTTTTTGCCTTCCGCATTCGTCTTTGCAAATAATTTGATGTTTTTATTGTTAAACGACCTGAATTCTGTGATGGTCCGTGGTCTGTTTCCGATCTTAAACATCTCATCCTCTAACATCACATTGTCCATGAGATAACGCACGACTGTCTCCTGCCCTTCAGTTGCCGAATCGATCACTGCCCCGATGACAAAATACTTTTCCTTGCTCTCCTCATAAAATTCCAATGCGACATGCGCACTGATTTCTCCGGTTCTCTCATAAGGATGATTTTCACGTTCGCTCTTACACCGGATATAACCGGTCAGCTTTCTCTTGCCGTTCTCATGGGCAGCCTTATTAAAATGATTTGTGGAGCAGGTCACAACAAATTGGATTGCATCTAAAAGTGTGGATTTTCCAGCTCCATTTTCGCCGGAAATCAGAGTTGAGTCCCCAAAATCTATCGTAACATCCGAGAAACGATGCCAATTAATCAGTTTCAGTCTGGTCAGCTTCTTCATCTTTTAATTTTCCTTTCCTATAACTGTCAACTTTTTCATAGACACTTTTGATGTCCTCAACCCGCACTGCCATCAGGATGGAATTATAGATCAAAACTCTGGACTCCTCATTTTTCAGATCCGATTCCAGCAGCTCGATCAGCTGATATCTCCGGAAAAGACGAAGCGCATTTCCCATCGTTGTCTTATCGATCATTTTGTCACGGATCTTCAGGCTTAAAAACTTGTCCTGAATATCGCCCAGATTCACGATGACTTCATCGCTCACAGACAATTCTCTTTTCTTCTCGTCAAACAGAATACGCAATATGAGTAAAATAACGGACTCATATAATTTTAAATTCTGCCGGTTTGTATTCAGGGCGTTGGTAAGCTGCACAACGCCATATTCTTCGTTTATTTCTAATCTGTAGCCGAGTACTCCAAGTAATTCTTCAAACTTTTCTTTGTACTTTTGTATAAAATAGAAGTCACTTCTTGTTGCCTGATTCTGTCTGCATATAAAACATACATTAATCAGTTTATTACATATTCTGCGGAATTCATCCTGATCCTTCTGCAGCATGCCATTTAATAAATCCATTCTGCTCTCCCTCTGCTATGCGCTGTCAGCGTTTTATGATCGCAAAATCCGGGAAATCAAACTCTCCACTGATTTTATTCGCACCTTCTGCCTTTTCAATCCGATATCGCATCTTTTTTCTGGAGCCATACAGTCTGACATAGATCAGCCTGATAAAATCATCCATTGTTTCCATCGGAAGCTCAGACGCATAGATTTTTGCCCTGTCTCCTAATTGTTCTTCTACAAACCGCTCTATCCGTTCCGGGCTTAAAATACGCTGCATCTTTTCGGTCATCTTCCGCAGTTTTTCCTGCCTGAATTCCACATCCGGCATGGTCTCTATCAGTTCCTGCGGATGAAACTCTTTCTTTCCCTCAATTGGGCTGTAAAACGATTTTTCATCAATAAAACTGCTTCCAAACAACCGTACCAGATTCTCCAGATACTCAATCTCATAGATTCCATTCAGATCCAGCTGGCTCTGTTCCATCTGCTCTCCAATATATAAGAGAATCTCTTTCATCTGTCCTCTGACATCTTCCGTTCCTGCCAGCAAAAACTTTGCACGGTTTACTGCTGCTCTCTGGTATTGTGTGTTTTTCCGGTTGATCTCTGCCAGAATATCATCCATATTCCGGAATGCTTCCACAATCTCATGCAATGTCTGATATACCAGTTCTTCTGCCTGCCCGACCGGTATCTCCCGGATCGCTGCCAACTCTTCCGACGTCTTTGTGATATAACGTGAGCTATGTCCATGTGCTTCCAGCCGCTCTATGATCTCCGGCCGGAACTTCGAGACATTGTCTGATGTTAGCAGGCGGTGATACGCTTTATCTACAATATTCGTAATATAATCGTTAAACAGTGCATTCATAATCTCTGCTACGGTCTTATGCTTTGTCAGTTCATCAATGTAATGTTTGATATTTGAATTGAGATTCTTTAATCCTGTGATCAGCATATCCGTATTATCCCGGATCTGCTGTAACACAACCGCCGGATGATCCGTATTGGTCCGCACAAGGCTGTAAATGGTATAAATATAGCCCTGATATTCCACCTTTCGTCCGTCTGAAATCTCAAGAAGCGTTTTCATGACTTTTACGGCATAATCATAAAAATTGACTCTCTGCACATAACTCTTATCTGTCTCAACCTCAAGCCAGCCGTACTTCTCCAATAAGCGCAGCATCTCATTTGCCTTTTTTCTGGAATCCATGCCATTTATGTCATCTTCCTCAAATTCCGCTGCCTGATTCTGTTCAAAATAAAACTGTAATTCATCCACAAGGATTTCTCTCTCGATCCCAAAGGAAAGCTGTGCACTCATTGCCTGAAACAACCGGCACAGACAGTCCCAATATACAAGTCTGTTCGGCGATGCCAGCGGTGTGAAAAATTCTTTTGGAATAATACCAAATAATGGATTGGTCTGCTGTGCCTGTGCGTCATCCATATCTGAAACTCCTGTCCTTCCCTCCATTATGCCATGGTGATCCGCTCAATTTTGCAGGAATGTTTTTTATAATCGTCCTTCTTTAACTCTTTGCTCTCATAATTGATCCCAACAAGTATCACTTCGCCCCTGTAATCCTTCAGGCTTTCGACATACTGTTTTCTTTTGATCTGTGTGATCGCTGCTTCCGCTGTCTGATTCCATTTCAGCTCTACAACGATTGCCGGTGTCTGTGTCGTTTTTCTTGGAACAAACACCATATCTGCAAATCCTTTTCCTCCGGCAAGTTCCCGGTATACTACATAATTCTTCTTCGCTGAATAATACGCAAGTGCGATCACACATGCCAATGAATTTTCATCATTATAGGCAAGTATGGATGTATTCTCCTGATGTGCATTCTCTATCATCCGGGCAACCGTTTCTTCCTCACCGCGGATTGTGGCTGCAAGCAGCTCTTCGGATTTCCGGATTGCGTCCATAACCGGTTCCCAGCCACCATCTTCAATACAATTAATAAATTCCTTCTGTACTTCCTGATTCGGGATATGAACGGTACATGTATCAAAATCATAAGTCAGATATCCCAGATGTACCAGAAGTGTCAAGACATCATCTGCACTTGCAAATGTAGTCATATCATTCTGAAATTTATCTGGATTTATCTCAATAGAACTTCCCGCAATCAGTCTCGTTACAAGTTCTTTCAAATTATACATATCCATCTGGATATACTTTTTTAATGCCTCATAAGTCTCTGTTTTGGTCCAATAGCTGTCAAAATCATGTCCTGAAAGTGACATTACGACTGATCTCGGATTATAAATCTGTATCCCTTTTAAATCATAACCGTCATACCACTGTTTCATTTTATCATATGACATGTCATACTGCGGGCACAATTCCTGCACTTCCTGCTCCGTAAATCCTGTAAATTCTGCCAGCTCACGCTGATTGGTCATGGAATATTCATCAAACATATTAAGGGCAGAATGTTCTCCATATTTTTTAATCGGAAGGATTCCGGTCATATAAGCCAAAATGCAATAAGGCTGGTTCTTTAACAAATCTCTCAGGAAATTCAGATACAATTTTTGTGCTTCTGTATCTTCCCCTTTTACACGGAAAATGCAATCCCACTCATCAATAATAAAAACAAAAAAGCTGTGTGTCTGTGCATAAATCTCTTCTATCACAGACACTAAGTCTTCTTCGTAGTACGTCACATCTGCAAATTCCCGCTTCAATTCGCGTGTTACTTTTCGTGAAAGCAATTCCAACATCTCATGTATTGTCTCTGTCCGCCCCAAAAACTGCTGGATGTTTAAATGAATGACATTATATTTATTTAAATGTTCTTTAAAACTGCTGTCATCTGCTATTTTAAAATTTTCAAACAATTCCTTCGAATCGCAGCCTTTGCTGTAATATGCCACCAGCATATTGGCTGCCATTGATTTTCCAAAACGCCGTGGTCTGCTGACACAGATGTTTTTATGTTCACCAAAAAGTTGTGAATTTGTAAATTTAATCATCTCAGTTTTATCAACATATATTTTAGAATGAATCGCTGCATTTCGAAATTCTTCATTCCCCGGATTCAAATAAAGTCCCATTTTGACCTCCTTTGCTGTGACGATCAGTCCACGATCAACACGGTCTTTCCTTCAAATGCAAAACCGTACTCTTTAATCTGGTTTACTGTAATTCCTTTCATTTTCAGTTCTTCGCTGTATTTTCTTTCCCGGATCTGTGTGATCGCAGACTGCGCTGTCTCTTCCAGACTTTTTTCTTTTCTTG
>OHYU01001187.1_pt1 | contig 10527 bp, 10 predicted proteins | sample 1580331 | NCBI WGS metagenome assembly OHYU01 (sample SAMEA3882519, study PRJEB24775) | human gut metagenome | biome: human-associated habitat; feature: intestine environment; material: feces | place: Netherlands | collected 2009/2010
ATGAGCAAGATAGAAGTTATAGATAAATCTGCAAGTACCTATTGTTTTACGAATCCTGACTTTCTGCTCCTCTGTCGGATTTATTTCCGTCTTGAAGCTCTTCAGCAATTTCCTCATCCCTTTCTATCTGTTTTTTTTATACTTACGAAGCCCATACAGCCTGCATGAAAACACATGGAGTATTGAAACAATATCCTCATGAGTTCTCCATCTGATTTCTAATCTAATTATAGAACAAATAGAAAACTTATGCATCAAGTTCAGCTTCATGAACACCGTTTATTAGGCGTTAAAAAATTTTTTTCACTAACCTGTGGTCTGAGGGTATTCAAATTATGGTCTTGATTTTCCGTTCCATTACTTCATCTAATAAATCGTTACACGGTTTGCATAATCTTCAATACACTGGTCTACAATAATTCTTTTGCATTATAAAACTATCTTAAAAATGTAACTTAATTTAGTAAATGATGATTATAAGTATAATAATTCCTATTAGTTGAGGTTCGGTTTGCCTTTAAAGTTCCTTCTCTATCTCAACGTTATAATATCTTAACAGATACGCCTAAAAGTCAATAAAATCCGTTTGTTTAAAATTCGTGATATTTGATGTGTTCATTCTAATGCTCTCCTTTGAGTGAGTTTGAACACATTTAATCACAATATTCAATATATTTAGTTACTTATATTTTCCTCCTCCATATAAATAAGACATAAAGACTGGTACTCTATTTCTCCAGCAGGTTTCACTATGCACATCATGTTCAAAGACACGATACATATAGTCAATTCCTTTTTGTCTTATTAAATATTCTATTTCATTATTAGACCATAAATAATCCTGACTCAAAGAGTCATCATCATAACCTTCTTTCCCACCTACATCAAAATAAAAACGTTCAATTCCACTTAGGTCACTTGTCTTCACTAAATCAATAAATTCCTTTTGATAGAGCCAATAGGCAGTTGAAAATGCAGCACCCTTATGAAATACATCTGGATGCTTCATACAGGCATAAGCAGTGATTACTCCACCAGAAGAGCTCCCTACCATAGCCGTATCATCTTTTAATGTACGATAACGGCCATCTATATATGGTTTTAGATCATGAATCAACCATTCACAATACTCTTCTCCAGTTCCTTTAATGAGCTCATGAGACTCATCACGCATTAAGACACCACTGTCAACATCCCAGGGACCATATTCACTTGCACGACCATATTCACTAAAGACACAGGGAATAGCTACTACAATAACCTTTAAACCACTTTTCTTTAAATAATCTTCCATACCCCAGCTGACACCAATATAAGCCTGATCATCAAAAAAGGCATTCTGACCATCATTCATATAAAGAACAGGATATCTCTCTTCACTTTGGTAATAATCATCAGGAAGATATACAATTATATTTTTATCTCTACATTTATTATAAATCTTCTGAAACATACAATCTCCTTACAAAAACAAATAAGCACATGCTTATTTATTTTCCGGTAGAATAATCACTTCTTCACCATTTTTAGAAAATATATAATGACTACGCGCATAACGTACTACATAATCACTATCATTTAAACTATCTACTTCTTTTGCGAGTTTTGCTTTTTCTTTCTTTAATTCATTCTTTTGTACAACAAGTTTCTGATAAGTGGCCTTTTCAGCCTGAATATGCTGTACTTTTGCATATAAAGTATAAATAAGAAATACAGAAATTATAAGAAAGACAATTCCATATATATTACCTATTCTTTTCTTCTTTTTAGCCATTCGAGTCAACTCCTTAACTAATCGAATTATACCATTATTCTGCCATTAAAAAAAGAACCTTACAAAAGGCTCTTAGTAAATAGTTTCTTCTTCTACTTTTTCTTCTTTAATAATTTCATAAAGAGAAGATGCTTCATCCTTTAATACATGGTCTTTAAGCATCAATACTTTCACTGTTAAGATAGTACGTCCAAAGCTGACTTCTATTTCATCACCAATTTTCACTTTAGTGGCAGGTTTAGCAACTTTACCATTGACTTTAACACGTGATGCTTCACTTATTTCTTTAGATAATGTTCTTCTCTTAATAATACGTGATAACTTTAAAAATTTATCTAATCTCATTATTTATCCTCTTCAAATAATCCATTCGCAAATATAAAATCAATATCTTCTTTCTTAAAGAAGTCATACTGTTCTTTTTCTTTAATTGTCCAGGCACCTATTTTAATATGTCTACTTTTTAAATCTACTATTTCTTCATGTGTCAAATAAGAATAACGACTATGAATACCATCTAAATGATGATCAATCACCTGCTGTTTACACTTCTTATAACCTCTTAGTACGATTAAAGCATAATAAGAATCAGGCATTAAAGCACGCATATTTAATAATCTTTCTAGACTTGTAGAAGAAAAATAAATACGATCTGTCATATGATGCTTCATAATCACATCTCTTAGTTTTTCTTCAAGACCACTAGATACAGTATCCTTGATTTCTATATTCAATAATTTATCGGTACAATCAAGTAATGTCAAGAGAGAATCAAGCGTAGGAATCTGTTCTGTGATATCCATCTTATTATTATAATTATATTGACGTGCTTCTTTAAATGTCATATTTCTTAAAACACCTTTACCATTACTTGTACGATTGATCTTATCATCATGTAGTAACAGAAGTTCGCCATCTATTGTCATCTGTACATCTGTTTCTATCCCTTCAAATGAAGAATTGACTGCTTTTTCAAACGCAGACATTGTGTTTTCTGGAAATAAATCACTATACCCTCTATGTGCTAATCTTTTCATTATAATCACCCTTTCTAACAAAAAAAGCCAGCGTTCAGGTCACTGGCATGAGGCAGTTGAAGAGAATCGGCAGGTGCTAATGTTCTCTTCCTACTCCATTATAACATCTTTCTGCAATAAAGATAGCCATAAAAGGTTAAATATAGATTAAAAGGATTTCCGAGGAAATCCTTCACTTTGGCCATTCTTTACTACATAAACGGTTAGAAATGATCATTCCAACAACAAGTACGAGGAACGAGAAATCAATTCCCTTAGGGAATAAAACGTTTAATATTAATGCGAAAAGAATGCTTAATAATGTAATATTGAGTGATTTAGAAGAAATCTTTCTCTCTTTATATATCTTATACTGCATCTTGATCTGCAGGAATGCCAGAACAAGTGCAACAACAGCCACTAAACTATCGATATAGAAATTGATTAAATACTTCTGATTAATCAGCTCTTTGACAAACATAAGAGCAATATAGGAAGTCATGGTTCCTACCATCATAGAAACCATGAGCTTTTCTCTATCTTGTTGAAACTTCATTAGCGTTTGATTTCTAAGCTATGAGTAGATGTTTCCTGAATATGTGAATCAAATAATGCCTTTATTAATGAGATTGCATAGTAAGTATCCTTGATACCAGCAGTTTCATATGATGAATGCATTGCAAGCTGAGGTAAACCGATATCTACAGCATTCATAGAAGCCTGAGCCATAGCGATATTACCTAAAGTACTTCCTCCAGCCTTATCTGAACGGTTAGCGAAATACTGTAGAGGTACATCTGCGCCAGATGCAAGAGCCTTTACAACTGCCATTGATACGCCATCACTTGTATATTTCTGACCAGCATGTGACTTAACAACAACACCTTCGTTCATATAAGTGCAGTTAGTTACATCAGTATGTTCTGGATGGTTTGGATGTACGGCATGTGCATTATCTGCAGAAAGCATAAAGCTTGATGCAAGTGCACGGTGATAATCTTCTTCAGTCTTACCTAAAGCATTGTTGATACGAATTAATGTATCTCTCAATAATGTAGAATCAGCACCCTGCTTAGTTCCTGAACCTACTTCTTCGTTATCGAAGCAAGCCATGATATCGATAGATTCATCGTTATAGCCAGCAAGTAAAGCCTTTAATGAAGCGAAACCACACTGTAAATCATCTAAGTGACCTGAAGAAATGAATTCTTCATTAGCACCCCAGATAGATGGAGCCATACGGTTATAAAGATATAAGTCATGACCTAAGATGTCTTCTTTCTTTACACCTAATTCATCCGCAATAATCTGTTTGAAGTCTTTCTGACGATCATCACCAGCACTTAATAATGGAAGCATATCTACCTGTAAGTTATACTTGAATCCATCATTAGCAGCACGGTTCATATGAATAGCTACATTAGGGATCATTAATAAATCACGATCAATGTTTAATAACTTAGTAACGATGCTGTTACCTTCAGATACTAATACACGACCAGCAATTGATAGAGGACGATCTAACCAAGTAGCACATAACATTCCTCCGTATCCTTCAGTATTTAACTGAGTATACTTATTCTTCACTTCGATTTCAGCATTTTCTTTAACCTTGAAAGTTGGTGAATCTGTATGTGAAGTCACGATGTTGAAACTGTAGTTGTCTAACTTTGTACCTACTTTGAAAGCTAAGATACTTGTATTATTTCTTGTTACATAATACTTACCACCTGGTACGATATCCCAATGTTCACTTTCTAATAATTCTTTAAATCCATCAGCATTTAAGATCTGACGATAGTTTTCTACTGCATGGAAAGCAGTAGGACTTTTTGATAAGAAATCTAATAATTCTTTTGAAGTTTCCTTAAACATTTTTTATTATCTCCTTAATTTATATAAAAATATCCTTCTGGCCCTGCCAAAAGGATATTTTATATCATTTATCTTTTTCCTTCACGGCGTTCTTTTTCTGCAAGTTTAGGCATGATTAATCCTAAAGCGCAAAGAACTACAGGGGCAATTACGTTTAATGCGAATGTGAATGGATCTTTGTCATACATACCAAGTACACAGCAAGCACCAGTTACGATGAAGCACCAGATACCAAAGAACTTAGCAACAGCTTGATTCTTAACGAAACGATAATCTGCTGGGAACTTGTCCATAGCCTGACGTAAAGCAACATAAGCAGCAAATACCCATAAGTAACGCATTGGCATACATACTGAGTTAAGCTTATTTAACTGTGTTAATACAGCAGCTGCACCAGGAACGAATGACTGGATTAAGATGATTGAACCAGAAAGTACAAAAACTAACTTAATACCGTTAATATATGCACCATACTTATTCTTCTTGAATAAAGCAGATGGAATATATTCTCTAATTTCTTCGTTGTCTAACAACATTCTAAGTGGAGCATCAATACTTAATACTAAAGTAGAGAACTGACCAACCATGTTACATAATGCGTAGATAACTAGTAATGCATCACCCACATGATAGTATTCACCTAATTTCTGGAATGACCAATAAGCACCGTTAGCAACATAGCTTTTGAATGCTTCTTCAGATGCATTGATCATCTTAGGATCGAACATCATACCCATTGCGAATGTACCTAAGATAGCACATACACAAACCATGATAGCAAGTGCAATCATACCTTTAGGGAATCCCTTTTCAGGGTTTTCTACCTTGTTTACATATGGTGAAATCTTTTCACATCCACCAACTGCGAATACCAAAATAGATAATGATGTGAAGTACTGTACATTGAACTGTGGCACGATGTTTTTAAAACTAAAGTCCATATGTACATAGCCACCATTAGGGTTGATAGCTGGTGCTGCGAACATCATTAAGATATAAAGGATTGACATAACAAACATTGAAGTTCCTGCTAATGTAGCAAGTTTCTTTAGTGGGTTTAATCCACGGCTTGCGACATAGCAGAATAATAAGAATACAGCAAGTGTAGCAAGCTGAACATAGATAGCTGGTAAGCTATCATAAACTGTATGGTTTCTGAAGATTACCCAGCTAAGAGCCTTTAATCCACCAGTACCTTTACTTGCGATATAAGTGATGTGACAAGCCCAATAAGTGAACCCTGCATAGTATGCAAGTTTAGGACCCATTGTTTCCTTGATCCATGAGCTGACACCCCCACCGGCATTTTTAAATGCTGAACCAAGTTCACCAACCATAAGGGCATATGGTACGAAGTATAGTGCGAACATTAAAATCCAGCTGAATATAACCTGGATACCGTTGAAGTAAACGAAACCGTTAAGTACGTTACCAAAACCCCAAACAGTAGAAAATGCCATGAAAGCCAGGGTATACCATTTCATTTTTGAGTTTTCCATACTCTCCTCCTTAAATATTTTTGTTTAAAAATAAAAACAATCTTTTTATGCCTCAGTAAGTATACCAAATTTTCTGCAAAAATACCATACTTTTATATGTACAAAATACAAAATCAGATAAGATTATGGCGATATTTACGATAAAATAGTGAAATATTGTTTCGAGTAACTATTTCAATTAAGTGTGCAATAATAAATTATTCTTATTGTTTTAATTTATCAACATTTTCATATAATAAAAAAGCTATTCGTTGAGTTCTCAACAAATAGCTAAATTTATTAAGCGTTGATAGCACGAGTGATAGCTGGAACAACCTGTTTCTTACGAGAAATAACACCTGGTAAGTTTGCCTGATGTTCAACTAACTGTACATTAAATGCATTTTCTACATATTCTGGATGGCTGCCTGCAACAAATACTTCACTTGTTGCATTGATGACATCAGTTAATAATAGAACTGCTGTATCAAATCCATTTTCAACACATAGATTTTCCATATATTCAAGCATTTCAGCCTTAAGTGGTGCAAATCCATCGATATCCATAGTATTAACCTGAGCAATACCAACTTTTGCATCACCAATATTGAATGCTTTGTAGTCCTGGTTATAGATTTCTTCAATTGATTTACCTACTAATGAAGTACCAGCTTTAAACATTGCAAAACCAAATTCTTCAGCATCTACACCTGCAATTTCAGCTAATTCTAATGCAATTTCTTTATCAGTCTTTGTGCAAGTTGGAGATCTGAATAATAATGTATCAGAAATAATAGCTGCTAACATTAAACCAGCTACATTCTTAGGAATTTCTACACCCTGTTCCTTATACATTTTCGCAATAATTGTACAAGTACAGCCAAGTGGTTCAGCTCTGAACTGTAATGGACCTACAGTCTGGAAATCAGCCACTCTGTGGTGGTCTACTACTTCTAGGATTTCTGCTTCTTCAATACCTTCTACAGCCTGTCCTCTTTCGTTATGGTCTACAAGAATCATCTTCTTATGATCGCCAGTAATAACCTGGAAACGAGAGATAGTACCTACTACCTGATCATTTAAGTCGATAACAGGATATGAATGATATCTTGTTTCACTCATTACTTCTTTCAAGTAATCTACAGTATCATCTGTAGAGAAGCATGTTAAATCACCCTTCTGCATAACATATTCAACAGGTACTGCCTGAATGATCTGCTGAGAAGTCTTGAATGTAGTAAAAGCAGTAGTCACTACACTGACACCTGCATTCTTACATTCTTCAAGAACTGATTCTTCTAAGTGTAATGAGTTAGTAAGGATGATTAAATCAACCTTCTTCTTCAACATTTCACGAATACCTTCAGTTCTATCACCACCAGTAATGATAACATCATGTTCATTAACATGATCAATAACTTCCTGAGAGTTCATACCAGTGATATGAAGACTACCCTTGATAGTACGTAATTCAGGGTTTAAATAAACGATTTTAGCATCTAATGTATCTACTACGTTTTCAATTGGAGTATGTGCATTCTTTAAGATATCTTTATCCCAATCTTCCATGTAACCTTCAATAATGTTTGTAGAAGATAATAAACCTAAAAGATGAGAATGATCATCTAATACTGGAGCACTCTTTAAGTTCATCTGGCACATTAGTGACCAAGCAGTTCTTAAAGTTAATTCTTTAGAGAATAGAGTCACCTGATCATAATCAAGATCTTCTACTTTCTGTTTAACTGACTTTAATAACTGTGGTGTATGTGCATTAAATCTCTTTAATACATACTCAGTTTCACGACTTACTTCACCAAGTCTTACTGGTACTGCCTGTCCGTACTTATGAGTTGCATTTAATAAATATGAATAACTGATGGCCGCACAAATTGAATCTGTATCCGGATTCTTATGACCACTTACGTAAACTAAATCCATGTTTTTCCTCCTATGCTTTCTTTAAATAACGATAAATTGTTGGTTCAGAAACATCTAACTTATCTGCAACTAGGGCAATTGCACCTTTTACTTTAAATGTTCCTTTATCCTGTAAGTATTTAACAACTCTGATCTTTTCTTCTACTTTTAATCTTTCTGCATGAACATAAGATGGAACTCCCATATTCTGCATACATTCATTGATGTATTTTTCTACCATCTCATCAAGTGGAGAAGATAAGATTTCGATTGGGCTATCATATTTGAATTCTACATTTGTTGTTTCTTTAATACCCAGAATTCTTCTCATCGCAGTTTCAATATATTCAAAATCTGTAACATTGACATTAATACATAACATACCAACAGGATAAACATTGTCTGGTTCCTTGATCCAGTATGTTGCAGATTTTAACAGTTTACCATCAGGTCCTGCTGTTTTGTAGTTCATGACATAGTCACTTTTTTCATACTGTTTTGTTTCTAAATAATGAACAGATAAATTTGAAAGCTTAGCACCAACTTCTCTGCCAGAAATCTCACCATTTGCGATAGCAACAACTTCCTGTTCAGGAGATGTGAGATCGTGTAAAGCTATTTCAACATTATCACCTAACGCAACACCTAGGAATGGGACAAGGGCTGCATAGGGTTCTAATAATTTATGCATCAATACTTCCTCCTTTACAACAGAGTATTTTATCATAATAAAAAATATCAGTAAATTATTATTATCATAAAACAGAAATTTTTTATCAAGCAGAAAAAAGACACCTTTTTAAAGGTGCCTATATGTTATTTGAATAGTATTTTTTAATAATATCAAGTGTGAGGGCATTGTTTTCTACTATTTCACCATAGAAATATCCACTTGGTTTAAGTGTTCTTTCATAAGTTTCATGATTAACTGAAGCCAATCCAAATGTTGGTGTATAAGTCCCCCATTCCCAGTTATCCAATAATGACCAATGAAGATAACCTAATACCTTGACTCCACTATCCATCGCCTGCTTGACAGCCTGTAATATAGCCGCAATGTAAATGACACGATATTTATCATTCTTGCAAGCAATACCATTTTCAGTAATGAGAACTGGTTTATCCTTTAATCTATTGAGACAATGGAATACAACCTCTGGACAAATATCATCACTAAAATATGGAACATCTAAACTATGAATACTGCTTGCTTCATAACGATCAAATCTAAACATTTCTTTTCTACTATTAATCAGCTGTCTTGTATAAACATTCACTGCCCAGAAATCACATGTATCCTTTAATTCAGGCATATAAACAGCATCATGGAATGGAACAACAATCTCCCCTGTTCTTATTGCATGCAAGAAGAATTCATTTTCCATATAATCAATATAATCTGCCATGATCTGATCTGGTTTATCTGTAACACCTCTCATTGGTTTCTTTTCAGCATAATTCATAGGAGATGAGACAGGCTTATTAGAATATTTCTTAATGACATGATATGCCTTGGCATGATACTGAAGCAAATTAATACTTTCTTCAATTGTATATTCAAAGACGATATTCATTTCATTGATAATGAGCCAGCATTCTACATATTCATCATATTCTGGTACAACCTTTTCCACATATCTTAAGAAATAGTCAAGATTATCCATAGTTTTAAATGCACCTAACTGGTGAAACCAGACAGGATGTGAATTATGATGAAGTGTTAAACATACTTTAATGTTATTCTTCTTTAATTCTTTCAAGACATCTCTATAATGTTCAATCTCTTTTTCATCAAACTGACCTTCTACTGGTTCAATGCGTGACCATTCCAAAGACATACGATATGAGTTTAAATGCATCTTCTTTAGTAATGCGATATCTTCTTTGTACATTTCATAGCTATTACATGCACGTCCTGCCATTTGATAAGGTACACCACCGTAAGCAAACTTAGGTGCAATCTCCTTATCATCATAAAATGAATTGTTGTTACCTTCAATCTGTTGTCCCGCAGTAGAAGCACCCCATAAAAAATCTTCTGGGAATGTAATATCTGAATATTCTAGTATATTAATCATTTGCTTTTTCTTCCTTGATTCTATTTTCTTCTTCTAATGCCTGTTTATCTAACATCTTAAAGAATGGATACCAGATAACACATGATAAAACAACTGCAACAAGTTCATAGATACCTGCACTAATGCTTCCATTGACCATGCCATGAATAAATGGTGGAAGAGATCCTGTTCCAAGAATACCAACATAAGGTGCAATGATATGAAGTTTTATGAGTAAGTAACCTACAGATGAGACAACGATTGGGCATACAATAAATGGAATGATTGTCATAACATTCAACATGAGTGGTAAGCCAAAGATAACTGGTTCATTGACACTGAAAATTCCACAAGGGAGAGTCACTTTACCAAATGCTTTATATCTTTCACTTTTAGCTGTAAAGAAC
>OHYU01001190.1_pt1 | contig 10517 bp, 9 predicted proteins | sample 1580331 | NCBI WGS metagenome assembly OHYU01 (sample SAMEA3882519, study PRJEB24775) | human gut metagenome | biome: human-associated habitat; feature: intestine environment; material: feces | place: Netherlands | collected 2009/2010
ATTTAGAAATTTGAGATAGAAAAAAAATCTGCTTACAAACAGAGAATAACAAAGAACTATGTACTTGTCAATGCTGCAAAATAGCCAAATCTGCGCTTTGTTAATTTTTACGGAAAAGAAATCGAAGAAAACGGATACACCGGGCAAACCGCCGAAGTATCCGCTATTTTAACTATGCTAAATAATTCCGAACAAAGAGAACGTGATTATGCACTCAGACTTTTGAAGCTTTTTCTGGCTTATCAAAAATAAAACCCTGACTAGTTAAAGCCAAACAGTTTCTGGCAGATCTTGTACCCCTCCACGGAAATCTTGCGTCCGCCTCTTCCGGGCAGGTTCATCGTTCCGCCCATGATGCCATTGCGCATCCACAGGTACAGTCTCTTATCCTTGCTCTTAAGATACTCCCACAATTCTTTCTTCTTATCCAGGTGTTCCTGAGTACCGGAGCGGATCAGCAGAACGGATGACACTGTCATAATAATTTCCAGATAGTTACGCATGTACTGATACAGGCGTCTGTTCTTGACCAACTCCTGTTTTTTTGCCACAAGATAATCGATCATCAGCTTTGTCACGCGGATCTGTTGGTCGATACGGGAGATCATGACCGTCTCATTGACAGACTGATCCTGTCTTCCTATATAGTATCTGTAGAAATTCACATCCAGATAATACATATTTTTCACATAAGGTAACGGTTCAAACACATACAGATTGTCCACATAGAAAGTATGCTCCGGAAGCTTCAGTCCGCATTCCTGAAGCAGCTTCGTACGGAAGATCACAGAATGCATCAGTATGTAATGTCCCTTGATAAAATGATGGCAGTCCTTCCAGGTGAACATCCTCTCTACCGGCAGAATATGACGGTACTGAATAACTTTCTTGCGACTCTCGCCTTCCTTCTCATAGACATAGTTGCTGATCAGCATGTCCAGTGCCTGACCGCCTCCTGCCAGCTCCCGCAGAGTGTCCAGGATCTTAAAATAGGCATCCTGCTTCACCCAGTCATCACTGTCCACCACCTTAAAATATAATCCGGTAGCATTGGCAATTCCGGTATTCACTGCAGAACCGTGTCCACCGTTCTCCTTGTGGATCGCGCGGACGATCGTAGGAAACTGTGCTTCATATTCATCTGCGATCTCCGCAGTGCGATCCTTGGTAGATCCGTCATCAACGATCAGAATCTCCACATCCTCCCCTCCGACTAACAGGGAGTCAATACATTTTCTCATATACTTTTCAGAATTATAACAGGGAATTGCTATGGAAAGTAATTTCATGATTGCTGTCCTTTCTTCATATTAAAACATAGTTCGAGGTATTCCAAGCTGCATGCTCAGTCCCTTCGCATAAGCTGCAAATGCAGAAGGAATGGGATATCTGCCTTGCGTCTCCCGGGGTTCAATATAGATCCAGTCCGCAGAATCCGGTCCAACCTTCTTCGGTGCGAGTTCATCGACCCGAATGAGATATCCCTTCATATGCCATTCTCTGTGGGAGAAAATATGCTTTGCATCCTCCAACGGCTGGATCCTGAGTACCTGCAGCCCGTTCTCTGTCAGATATTCCTTCACCTCTTCCGCCGTACAGAATCCCTTCATTGACGGGAATTCATACATTCCGGCGAGCAGGCCCTTAGACGGTCGCTTGTGCAGCACCGCAAGCTCCGCATCCCGGATAATGAGGATCGTCTTCTCCTCTATGGTCCGTTCCTTTGCCTTTGCCTTATTCGGGTACTGTTGCTGTGTTCCATCTTCGTATGCCAGACAGATCTGCCGAAGCGGACACGCCTCACAATGAGGGGCACCGTTTGGAATACACACGCAGGCTCCGATCTCCATCATTGCCTGGTTAAAATCCCCGGGTCTGTCCTTCGGTATAACCTCCCACAAGTCCTTCTCCACGGCCTTTTTCACTTTATCCTCTGAGATACATCGATCATCCTTTCGGATGCGGGCGATCACACGGAGCACATTTCCATCTACCGCCGGGTTCGGTTTTCCATAAGCTATGGAAGATACTGCTCCCGCCGTATAGCTTCCGATTCCTTTCAGTTTCAGCAATTCTTCATAAGAATCCGGCATAATTCCGGCATAATCTTCCATGATCTGAATTGCTGCTTTCTGCAGATTACGCACCCGGTTGTAATAACCAAGTCCCTCCCAAAGCTTTAATAGAGTCTCCTCCGGTGCTTCCGCTAATGCCGCGATATCCGGCAGGGTATCCATAAATCTCTGAAAATAAGGTTTCACCGCCTCCACCCTGGTCTGCTGTAGCATGATCTCAGAGACCCATACGCGATAGGGTGTGGGCTGTTCTCTCCAGGGAAGAATCCTACGATTATTATCATACCATTTTAAAAGTGGTTTGGGAATTGCCCGAAGGTCACCTTTCCTAAAGATTTCCTTAACATCCGTTAAATTTTCATTGTATTTATCCATAGAGTCTACCGCAGACGGTTGCATTCGAACTTCTCCATGGTGAGCAGGCAGTTTTTCAGTTCTTCATAACGCTCCTCCGTCTCACCGTCATTTACTTCGATATCACAGGCGATTGCCATGGTCGTGATCATCTCATCGGTGATCCGGTGATGTAAGCCTGCGAGAATATTTAACTTCTGCTCATAGGAATCCGCATCCAGGAATTCTAATACCAAAGGATCCAGTGCGGGCTCCTCCTCTGCAACTTCTATATGCACTGCCGGTGCCTCCGGCTGTGCTGCTACGCCCTGCGCCCCACTCACTGCATCAGTCTCACGGGTCTGTCTGTCCGCGTCCGCACCCTGCAGCTCAAAACGGAATCTCTGCTGTACCTCAGGGTATTTGACCTTATCCACTTCGCTCGTAAACATCGCAAGCGGTCTCGCATATGTCTTAAAATCTCCGTACATTGCCTGATAGATCACCAGCTGCTCTCCGGTCTCCGAATGCTGTGCTATCGTAACGATCTGGTACAGATTCCCTTTAAAATGCTTATATATCTCATGTGGTTTGGGAATAAATGTCATCTGTCCTTCTCCTTTCCCATTGCCTCTGCTGCGGCATATGGTAACAGTATAACCCCTATTCTGAAAAATGTCATGTCTCCCTTAAAAATCTGTCAGAAGATATTCATAAGAGATGCTGTAGCTGCCGGAAGCATTGCATGCCTGCATAAGCTCTGCGCTGAAAGCTTCACGTTCCTCTTCACTCATGTCATTGATCCTCTTATGATGGATCGTAAAGGTATAATCACATGCTCCGCTTTCATCCATCACATAAGTCAGTGTCACACCACTGTTACAGCAGCCATTCTCATTGAGATATTGCTTCACCTTTGTAAGCAGCTGCTGTTCCTTCACCCGATTCTCAATACGCTGTGTTTCATTGCTGCTTTCGCTTTTCACCGTGCTTCCGATGCAGAATACAATGGTCAGGATCAATAATACTGTAGTAACATAAAACATAATATTGGAAATGGCTTTTCTTCTCATAATCTATACCTCTCTGTTCTTTTATCCGGATTTTTACCGGAGCTTTCATCATCCGCTCCATCCGACAGATATAGATTACCTTTTTTCAAGTACTATAAAACCACCTCAATCTAAATATCACTACAAAGCGGTTATAATTCAGCTGTTAAAATATTCTGCTCCGGCGGATTCCACCGCTGCTTTTAACCCCAGGGCAGACATTCTGACTGCACCGTTGCCCCAGATGATCATCTGCTCCAGGGCATCTGAGGTAGCTACCGTCACGCGGTATTTCTGCGGTTTTGCTCCCAGCTCATGTGTGGTGCGCTCAATATACTGGTCTGCAGTCTCCGCTTCCTTCGTATAGACCACTTCTATGTTATGATATTTCATCACAGATCCCGGATTTCCTTTCACCTTATAGGCATCATAGACCAAAATCAGCCGACATCCCTGATATCCCTGATAGTTGCACAATATATCCATCAGTTTGTCCCTAGCGCTGTCTAAATTGATCTGTGCCAGCTCCCGCAGCTCCGGCCATGCGAAAATAATATTATAACCGTCCACCAGCAGATATTCTTCCGGTTTTTCCTGAGGGCCTGCTTTGGTCTTCGGTGTCCGTATACTGTCTGCCGGACTTTCCGTATAGTTGCTGCGACTGCCGGAGGATGTATGATATCTGCGGAATCTATGCGGATCTTCTGCCCCTTTTCCATAGGTCCTGCGGAAGATCTCTTCGATCTCCTCCTGGGATATGATACGCTCTGTGCCGCCACCCGTCTGACGTACAACTTCCTGCCGTCTGTTCACTGCCGGCATTCCCTGTAAGGCGTCATCCCCCGACTCTGCATTTTCCTCCGAATCCGGTACCCAGCCGCTCTCCACATGGGCATATTCCGACACCTGATCCCAGGGCACCTGGAAACCGGCCCCGTGGGCACAGAATACGGAACCGGTAGGATTGGCGGTATCCGCCTCCGGATCGTAATCCGTCTGTGTCATCACCTCTTCTGTATTATGGCAGGGTTCGTACCCCTGCAGGCTGCAGGACAGTCTGCCGTGTCCTTTGGTATAGGAAGCCACTTCTCTGGCGTAATCCCGCATAGTTGCCACCGGCACACTGCCCATCAGTACACTGTTGTTCCCTTCGGTCAGGCGGATCGAATCGTCCGTTCATTCTGGTGATATCTGACATTGCCCTGCCGAGATTTTCTGTCGGCACTTCCAGTCGATAGGAAAACCACGGCTCAAGCAGAATACTTTTTCCACTGCGCAGTCCCTGCCGGATGGCGCGATAAGTCGCCTGCCGGAAATCCCCGCCCTCCGTATGCTTAGTATGTGCCTTCCCGGCGATCAACAGTATCCGAAGATCTGTGATCTCCGATCCGGTGAGCACTCCCACATGCCTTTTTTCCTCCAAATGAGTCAGGATCAGTCTCTGCCAGTTCCGATCCAGCATATCCTCACTGCACAGAGAGGCAAATTGCAAGCCGCTGCCCCGTTCACCCGGTTCCAGCAGCAGGTGTACTTCTGCATAATGTCGCAGGGGTTCAAAATGTCCGATGCCTTCCACCGGTTCCGCCAGCGTCTCCTTATAGACAATGCTTCCCGCATCGAATTCCGCTTCCAGTCCGAAACGCTCCCACAGGATATTTTTCAGGATCTCCATCTGCACCTGCCCCATGACCTGCATATGGATCTCCCGCTTTTCCTCCTGCCATAATACATGTAACTGCGGCTCCTCTTCTTCCAACTGTCTGAGCTTTCCAAGCGCTGTCACGGGATCCACATCCGGGGGAAAACTCAGCCTGTAGGTCAATACCGGTTCCAACACCGGTGCCAGATTCTCGCTTTCATAGCCCAGTCCCTGTCCTGCAAATGTCTTCGTAAGTCCTGTGACCGCACAGACTTCTCCCGCCGGCACGCTGTCTGCGGTCTCATAGCTTCCTCCATTGTACAGGCGCAGCTGATCTGCCTTTTCCTCCCAGGTCTCTTCCCCGGCACCGCTTTTCTCATTACCGATCATCATTTTGACCCGAAGCGTCCCTCCGGTGACTTTCAGATACGTCAGACGGTTCCCCGACGTATCTCTGCCGATTTTATAGACTCTGGCTCCAAACTCCTGTGAATATTCCGGTTCCGGCAGATAGAAAGACAGTCCGTCCAACAGCTTTTCTATGCCTTCCTGTCTTAATGCGGATCCAAAAAAGCAGGGAAACAGCTTCCGCTGCGCCACAGTGAATGCTATGCTCTCCGGCTGCAAGGCTCCGGTCTCCAGATATTCCTCCATCAGTACTTCACTGCACATGGCGGCATGTTCCAGTTCCTGCTCACGGTCCTCTCCGGATTCATCCTGCGCCATGATATTTTCAACGGTTACAATATTGCCATCCAGCTTACCTTGCAGTTCGGCCAGTATTTTGTCCCGCTCGGTGCCCGGCTGATCCATTTTATTTACGAATAAAAATACCGGAACCTCATATCTTTTCAATAATCTCCACAGTGTGTAGACATCCCCCTGCACGCCGTCACTGCCGTCGATCACAAGGATGGCTGCGTCCAGTACCTGCAGTGTCCTCTCCATTTCAGCGGAAAAATCCACATGCCCAGGGGTATCTAACAGAGTGATATCCACATCTTTCCACCGGATTCTCGCCTGCTTGGAGAAGATGGTAATGCCTCTCTTCCTCTCCATGTCCCCATTGTCCAGAAAAGCATCTCCGTGATCCACTCTTCCTGCCTTGCGGATCGTTCCGCAGGTATATAAAAGGCTCTCTGCCAGTGTTGTCTTGCCGGCATCCACATGTGCCAGAATTCCTATGATTAATTTCTTCATTCCTATTGCTAACCCTTCTATCTCCGGTTCCTGCTGCTTCTCCAGGATTCTTACTGTTTCCTTAGGTTTCTACCGCTTTCTTAAGTTTCTGCTGTTTCCTTAGACTTCTACCGCTTTCTGATCTTTACTATCTACGATACTATATTTTCGCCGATTTTCCAACTGTTTTATCTTGAGGATGTCATTGCAAATCCTCTTATAGATAGGCTATAATCATAGCATACTTTCCATCTTTCCATTAACAGGAGGAGCTATGATCAAATTAATTGCAACCGACATTGACGGTACCCTTTTAAAAGACGGTACGCTGATGATCGATCCGGAATATATGACCGTAATTGAAAAACTGACTTCAAAAGGAATCATCTTCGTCGCCTGCTCCGGCCGGCAATTCATCAGTGAACGAAAGCTTTTCGCTCCCGTTTGCGATAAGCTTCTCTATATCACGGACGGCGGCACGGTAGTCCGTACCCCGCACAAAATTTTAAAAGTCCACACTCTGCCCGAAGATGTCTGGCATGGAATGTGTGAAACGGTTCGCAATGAATTACCGGACTGTGATTATTTTATTGCCACTCCGGATTATTGTCTGGCAGAAGATGCCGGAAGCCGCATGTTCCGATGGCTTACGGATTCTTACGGATATGATATCCGTGAAGTTCCGAATCTGTTAAAAGCACCCGTGGACAACGTGATCAAATTCACTGTATATCACCCTTCGGCATGTGAAGAAATGTGTGCCCCGCTTTTCACTCCCACCTGGCAGACCAAGGCTAAAATCGCTTCCTCCGGCAAAGAATGGATGGACTGTAACCCGTTAGGTGTGAACAAAGGAACCGCTATTCGGTTTTTACAAGAATATCTTGGCATTGCCCCGGATGAAACCTGCACTTTCGGAGACAATCTGAATGATATAGAAATGCTTGAGAGCGCCGGAACCAGCTATGCCGTATCCAACGCAAGAGAGGAAGTAATCGCTGCCGCAAAGAGAACCTGTGCGCCTTATTGGGAAAACGGCGTGCTGCAGGTATTAAAAACTTTTCTGTAAGCTTGACACTGTCACAATAAAGCACTATAGTAAACAGGTAAATATTATATTCCGCTAGGGGAGCACATCGCTGAGACTGAAGTGTTGCAAGACTACGCCATCACTTCTAACCCTCACTACTTGAACCGGATAATACCGGCGTAAGGAAGCATAGATTTCATGCAGTTATTGTCTACGTGTACACTGCTGATAACAGTGTATAAGAGCCGTACATTATAAGAGTGCCGTTCAAGGCTAATTTTTGCATGGATACGATGTTGTCCCTCCTCGCGCATACGAAGGAGGATTTTTTTATGTTGTACAATGTTGTTGTGAATGACTGGGGCGAGACTACTTATGTCCCCACTGCTCTGGGCAATGTTCTGTTAGTGGTTGTCCTGATCGCTCTGCTGGCCGTGGCTGTTGTATTTGCCCGTAAGCAGAGAAATAAGACCGGGGCTGACGACGTTGATCAGAAAATGGCTCACAGTAAGCTGACCGTAAAGCAGTTGGCATTCTGCGCCATGGCAATCGCTCTTGGAACCGTGCTGTCAAACATCAAGCTGTTCCATTTTCCTACCGGCGGTTCCATTACGCTTCTGTCCATGCTGGTGATCTGCCTGCCCGGTTACTGGTTCGGTCTGGGTGCAGGTATCGCCACCGGAGTAGCTTACGGTGTGTTACAGCTTCTCATTGATCCCTATGTATTGTATCCCATGCAGTTGATCGTTGATTACATTTTGGCTTTCGGTGCTTTGGGATTGTCCGGACTCTTCTCCAATGCGAAATTCGGACTGCTGAAGGGATATATCACCGCTGTGTTGGGCAGATATGTGTTCGCCGTGATCTCCGGATGGATCTTCTTCGGCGCGTATGCCTGGGAAGGCTGGGATCCCCTGCCCTATTCCCTCGCCTACAATGCGATCTATATCTTCGCTGAAGCGGCAGTAACATTACTGATCCTGTCCGTGAAACCGGTACAGAATCTGTTCTCAAAGTTAAAACAGATGGCTTTAAATGATTAGGTAGATTGAAAGTTTACGAAAGCATAGCCGCGCATAAGCAAAATAAGAACCGTGATTGGGAGCTTGCTCACAAATCACGGTTTCTTTTTTTGCTGCCAATCTTATTTCGTGTTCTTCATGACATCTTTATTCTTCACAAGGTAATCGATCAAAGATACCACGGTGAGGATCAGTGCGATCCACATAATGATATTGGTAAGGATCTGCAGCTGCGGGAAGTTGGCGATCATCAGGCAGATCATGACCATCTGGAAGGTGGTCTTGAACTTGCCCCAGTAACTTGCGGCAATGACTACGCCATTGTCGGAAGCGATCAGACGGAAGCCGCTGATGATAAACTCTCTGGCGATGATGATGATGACCACCCAGGAAGGGATACGGTTCATCTCGATCAGTGCGATCATGGCGGAACATACTAACAGCTTATCCGCCAGGGGATCCATGAACTTACCGAAGTCGGTGATCAGATTATATTTTCTTGCAATCTTACCGTCGATCATATCGGTGAGACTGGCAATAATGAAGATAGCCAGTGCAATCATATCCGTCACGAAAGTGTTGTCGCCGAACCATCCGGCATGGCCTCCCAGTAACAGGATAATAAACGGTACGATCAGGATCACGCGAAAAATAGTCAGCTTGTTGGGCAGATTCATTTTACTCATGGTATATTTCTCCTATCAGATCATATTCATTGGAACCGGTGACCAGAACCTTGACAAAATCTCCGGTCATCAGATTCGCTGAAGTATTTACAAACAGATAGCCATCCACATTAGGGGCATCTCTGTAGGTTCTTGCGACATAGGTCTCTTCGTCCGCAACCTTGCCCTCGATCATTACAGTCAGGATGTGTCCTACCATATCCTCTGCCTTGTCAAAAGCGATTGCCTGCTGTAATTCCATCAGTTCATCCCTGCAGAATTCCTTGACTTCCTGCGGCACCTGGTCTTCCATGGTGGCGGCGGGAGTATCTTACTCCTGAGAATAAGGAAATACACCCAGACGGTCGAATTCCATCTCATTGACAAAACGATACAGCTCCTCAAAATCCTCCTGGGTCTCTCCGGGGAATCCGCTGATCAGTGTGGTACGTAAGCAGATATCGGGGATCTTCGCCCGAAGCTTTCCAATGATGGCACGAAGCTCTGCCTGGTCGGTACGTCTGCCCATTCGTTTCAACACATTGTCGGAAGCATGCTGGATGGGAATATCCAGATAGTTACAGACCTTGGGTTCTGCTGCAATAGCATCGATCAACTCGTCCGTGATCTCCTCAGGATAGCAATATAAAATACGGATCCAACGGATTCCACTGATCTTGCAAAGTTCACGGAGCAGCTTTGGAAGAGATTTCTCTCCATAAAGATCTTTTCCATAAAGCGTTGTCTCCTGAGCAACAAGAATCAATTCTTTTACGCCCTGCTCTGCCAGATCCTGTGCTTCTTTCAGAAGGCGTTCCATCGGTACACTTCTAAAGTTTCCACGGATTTTCGGAATGATGCAGTACGTACAATGTTTGTCACATCCTTCTGCAATCTTCAGATATGCAAAATGTCCTCCTGTTGTTACAAGACGCTTCGTCTCCGGTAATGGAAGAGCATCAAGGTCAGCTGTCATAACTTCATGCTGTCCGGCAAGTGCCGCATCTACCGCATCCAGAATGCGATCATATGCAGTTGTTCCAAGAACTTCATCTACCTCCGGAATCTCATCAAGAATCTCCTGACGATAACGCTCTGCCATACATCCTGTAACGATCAATGCCTTTGCACTGCCATTCTTCTTATATTCTGCCATCTCAAGAATATTCTGGATGCTTTCCTCTTTCGCATCATGGATAAAACAACAGGTGTTGATCACAATAATATCAGCCTCCTGTTCATCATTCGTCATCTCGTAACCTCTTGAAGCAAGCATTCCAAGAGGTTACGAGATGAAAAGTATCTTCATATATTAGTAAAACCTCCTGGTCATCCTCTCTAAAAAATATAAATAAATCTCACCTTCTGTGCATCATTCCATGCATGCACAAAACGTTCAACAACAACGTCAAAAGAGCAGATTGCACTTTTCTGCATCTGCTCCGTTACTGTTCTGATTCTACTCTTCGTCAGTGTCCTCAGGTAAGATCTTAAGCTCACCTTCATTCAGTTCTTCGATTGC
>OHYU01001208.1_pt1 | contig 10394 bp, 7 predicted proteins | sample 1580331 | NCBI WGS metagenome assembly OHYU01 (sample SAMEA3882519, study PRJEB24775) | human gut metagenome | biome: human-associated habitat; feature: intestine environment; material: feces | place: Netherlands | collected 2009/2010
CACTTGGTGCTGTTTATGACACACCACACGGTGTTGCCTGCGCAATGATGCTTCCAATCGTTATGGAATACAATGCTGACTGCACCGGTGAAAAGTATCGTGAGATCGCCCGTGCTATGGGTGTGGAAGGTGTAGATCAGATGGATCAGGCTACCTACCGTAAGGCTGCTGTAGATGCTGTCCGTAAGCTGTCTGAGGATGTTGGTATTCCTTCCAAGCTGGAAGCACTGAAGGAAGAAGATCTTCCTTTCCTGGCAGAGTCCGCACATGCAGATGCCTGCGCACCCGGTAACCCCAAGGATGCAAGTGTAGAGGATCTGACCGCATTGTTCCGCAAGTTAATGTAATCATTAAATTTGCTACTGTTTTTCCGGAAAATAATATGGTATGCTAAGAAACGAGCAGGCTTGCGAGAGCAGACCTGCTCGTTTTTAAAGGAATATGAACGAAATCAACAGGACAAAGGAAACAATAATGGGCAATACAAAACATACCAAAGAGCAGATCCGTGAAAGGATCCAACAGAAAAAGCTCCTCTTTGACGGAGCCTTCGGGACCTATTACGGAGGAAAATACGATACGAAACAGCTGCCGGAGCTGGCGAATCTGGAAGCCCCGGAACGGGTGAGGGAGATTCATACGGAGTACCTCGAAGCGGGAGCGCAGATTCTACGTACCAACACCTTCGCAGCCAACAGCTTCTGCATGGATAGGTCCAAAGAACAGATCGAGGAAACTCTGCGAAGCGGCGTACGCCTGGCGAGGGAGGCGGTGACTGCGTGGAGAGAACGCACCGGTGAGACAAAAGAAGTCTATATCGCCGGAGATATCGGACAGATCCCTTGTGATGCGCTGGCACAGAAGGATACTTTATGCCGCGAATACGAAGAGATCTGCCGCATTTTTCTGGAAGAAGGCGTGGACTTTTTTGTCTTTGAAACTTTTTCCGAGATGGAAGAACTCCTGCCTGCGATCAAAATGATCGGGGAACAGGCATTTATTACGGTACAATTCTCTGTGAACCAGTTCGGTTACAGCAATGCAGGCTTAAGTGCCAGAAAGCTGTTGCAGAGAGCGGGAGCGATCAAAGAGATCGATGCCGTGGGCTTTAACTGCGGCGTGGGTCCTTCTCATATGTACCGGATCCTGCAGACACTTTATAAGCCCGCAGATAAATTCCTCACAGCCCTTCCGAATGCCGGTTACCCGCAGATGGTCACCGGACGCATGATCTTCACCGGGGATAACAGAGAATATTTTGTGGACAGAATGCAGCAGATGATAGCTCTTGGTGTGGATATGGCAGGCGGGTGCTGCGGTACGACACCGGAATATATCGCAGATCTTGTCGGAAAACTGGACTTTACCCAGTATCCGCAGACACAGGAAAAGGCAGAACCGGAGAAAAAACAGGCTGGCACAGAGGATCACTCTTTTTACCATAACAAGGAAGCAGAAGGCAGGAAGAAACTGATCGCCGTCGAACTGGCACCTCCTGCGGGTATTGACGATGAAAAACTGATGGATGCCGCACATCTGCTGCAGAGAAGCGGTGTGGATGTACTGACTTTTCCGGATTCTCCCTCGGGACGTACCAGAGCGGATTCTATTCTCATGGCGGAAAAGGTAGCGCGGGAGACCGGTATGTGTGTCATGCCTCATATCTGCTGTCGTGATAAAAATGCCATCGCTATGCGTTCCCAGCTATTAGGAGCTTATATCAATGGTATTCACAATTTCCTTGTGATCACCGGTGATCCGATCCCCTCCATGGTGCGTACCACGGTAAAGAGTGTGTTCAATTTTGACTCCGTAGGTCTCATGCAGATCCTTGCGGACATGAACGAAGAGCAGTTTGCACAGGCACCGGTAAGCTACGGCGGTGCCATCAATCAGGGCAGACGGAATCTGGAAGTGGAGATTGGCAGAGTGAAGAAGAAAATGGCGGCAGGAGCCACATTTTTCCTGACGCAGCCAATATCCACGAAGGAGAGCGCGGATAGAGTGCGCCGGATCAAAGAGGAGACCGGAGCCAGGATACTCTGTGGCATCATGCCGTTTGTGAGCCTTAAAAATGCCACATTTATGAAAAATGAGATGGCTGGCATCGATGTGACGGACGAAGTGCTGGCGAGATACCGTGCGGATATGACCAGAGAAGAGGGAGAACAGGCCGGCGTACAGTTAGCAAAAGAAGTAATCAACATGACGGAGGACTTCGCGGACGGCTATTACTTCTCTTTCCCCTTCAATCGGGTGACTATGCTGGAAAAAATACTGGATTAATGGGATGTTTTTCAAAAACCGATCAAAAAAAGCGTTAATAAATCTTGGAATCATCCGAAGTAAGTAGTATACTGTAATTAGTAGCAAAGAGCTTATGGCCAAAAGGCTGATTCAAAACAGTTAACACGGAGGTGACTGTGATGAGTATTAATATTCAGGCAAAAACGAATTATTCTTTTCTGTTTTCCGGACTGAGTTCCTCGGCATCCAATGCGCTAAGCGGCAACTGGCTGGCAGATTATGCAAGTATTAAGAACGGCAGCTACGGGAAGCTGATGAAGGCATATTATGCCAAGGACAGCGGCGATAGCAAGACCGCAGCTTCCACCATTACGAAGAAAGATACCGCAACAGATACTGCGAAGAAGGCACTGGCGAAGGTAGAGACCACGACAGATGCTCTGAAGGAGTCCGCAGATGCATTGTTAGCGACCGGTAAAAAGGATCTGTTCACCCAGAAGGATATCACTACCAAAGATGAGAATGGTGTGGAGAGTACCACCAAGGGGTACGACACTGACGCAATCTACAGTGCGGTGAACAGCTTTGTGACAAATTACAATAGCGTGATGGCTGCTGTGGATGATGTGAGCGATACCACAGTGAACAACCGCACGGAATCTCTGGGGAATACTACCATTGCCAATAGCAAGCAGCTGGCGAAGATCGGTATCACCATGAAAAATGACGGCACCTTATCTCTGGACAAGGATGCCTTTATGAAAGCGGATATGTCTACGGTAAAGAGCCTGTTTCAGGGAAATGGTTCCTACGGCTACCGTGTATCCGCACAGAGCTCCATGATCAATTTCGCAGCAGATCATGCTTCCACCAGAAGCAGTCTGTACACCGGAAGCGCAGGATATACCGGCCTTTATAATGCAGGTAACCTGTTCAACTCTTATATGTAATATATTTGCTATTTTATATATTTTTTAAATTATTTGAAAAATAATATTGACATTTACCGACAAGTGTTGTAAGATACACTTGTTCGCAGAAATGGCGGAATTGGCAGACGCGCACGGTTCAGGTCCGTGTGGTAGTGATACCATGAGGGTTCAAGTCCCTCTTTCTGCATCACATGGCGGTGACCGAAAGGTTGCCGCCTTTGTTGTATATAGAATTTTGCTGTATCTAGTATAACAGTTTTAAATTAACTACCCCATATCACTTGCCTATTTTCCCGATAGCACAGGCTAAAAATCCTCAGCGTAGCCCGCTACGCCTACGTTTTTTATCCTGCACTCTCAGAAAAATATTCTACGTGAATGGTGTAGTTATTTAGAAACCGTTATACTAGAATTAAGAAGGTGAGACAGAATGAAGACAGACCAAATACAGAAGGTACACAAGGATTGGTACAAACTGGACTTGTCGGCGATCGTATATCCTACATTGCAGAGGAGAGATTTCTCTTCCGTGTATCGATTGTCTGTGCTGTTAAAAGAAGATATAGACCCGGAAATACTGCAGCGGGCGGTGAATCTGACGATGCCTCGTTTTCCGACGTATAAAGCGGCAATTCGGAAGGGTGTATTCTGGCGATATCTGGAACCGAATGACAGACCCGGTCCTTTTGTGCAGGAGGATGTAAAGAATCCCTGCCAGCCCATGCATTTTAAAGGCAATAACCGGTATCTGGTAAGAATCTATTACTATCGTAACCGGATCGCACTGGAGGCGCATCACAGTCTGGGAGACGGCACCGGCGGAATGTGTGTGCTGCAGACACTGACAGCCACTTATCTGCGTCTGAAGGGACATTCAGAGATTGAAAATGGAGGATTCGTATTGGACATTCTGGGGATCCCGGACCCGGGAGAGCTGGAAGATGCTTATATGAAATATGCCAACGCCAAAGTCTGTCCACCCAGGCCGGGAGAGAAGACCTATCGTGTCAGGGGGACGAAGGAACCTTTCTATACGCTGAACATTATAGACGGCATTATGTCGGTGTCGGAGGTGATGCGGGTAGCGAAAAGCTATAATGCTACTATTACCGAATATCTGAATTCGGTTCTGCTCTATGCCCTGATGCAGAAGCAGGAGAGTGAATGGCATTTGAAGCTCCGACCGGTAAAAATTGCCATGCCGGTGAACCTGCGCCGCTTTTTCCCATCCAGGACCCTGAGGAATTTTATCACCATGATCTACCCGGGGATCGACCCCAGACTGGGAGAGTACACTTTCGAAGAAATTGTGACACAGGTGCATAACTACATGCGCTATTATCTGAATGAAAAGCTGCTGCGGGGCGATATCACTACGAACGCGGAGACCCAGAGGAATCCTTTCATCCGTATTGTGCCGCTGTTTATTAAAGATCTGGTGGTCCGCCAGTTCTATACCAAGATTCAGGATAAGAATTCTTCGGCAGGCCTGACCAACATGGGAGCTCTGAAGGTCCCGGAGACTATGAAGCCATATATTGAACGCTTTGATATTTATATGGGACAGCCTTTTTCCACGAGAACGAACTGTGCCATTGCCAGTTTTGAGGATATTCTGACGATCAATTTTGCCAGCAGTATTGCAGAGACTGATGTAGAGCGGCTGTTTTTCCGCAAGCTGGTACAGGATGGCATTCATGTAAAAATAGAAAGTAATCGATAAATCGCTTTGACAGAGAGAAAGGAAGCAATTATGTCATATTGTGTGAATTGTGGTGTGGAACTGGATGCTTCGGCAACAAAGTGTCCGCTGTGCGATACTCCGGTCTATAATCCGAAAGCACCGGAACCGTCTACGCAGCCGTCTCCTTTTCCGAAGGAAAAAGGTCAGGTGGAAGTAGTAAAAAGAAAAGATCTGGGGGTACTGCTGACTGTGATCGTACTGGCAACGGCAGTGACCTGCGGACTTTTGAACGCACTTGTATTCCGGAGCAGTCTATGGTCCCTTGCGGTGATCGGAGTATTCCTGGTATTGTGGGTGATTATGATCCCTGTAGTCATCTATACGAGACAGCCTGTTTATCTGTCGATTCTGTTAGACGGTGTGGCGGTGATCGTGTATCTGTATCTGCTGACCTATCTGACGGGACAGAGTGGCTGGGCATTCCGGTGGTGCTGCTTGTCATAGCGGTGGTAGAAGCGGTGACTTTTTGTATCCGTAAGCTTCCGATGTCATTCCTTACGGGAGCTTTATACCTGATCTCCGGAGTAGCAGTATTGTGTGTGGGACTGGAAATTCTTATCGACCGTTTCCTGGGACTTGGCATTGAACTTCGGTGGTCGGCGATCGTGCTGACGATCTGTGTGATCGTGGACATTACGATCGCGACACTTTTGTCCCGGAGAAGACTGCGCAATGCAGTACGCAGACGGCTTCATTTTTAACAGGAGGAATTTATGGCACTGGTAGGAAAAAACAGTGAAAAGAACAATCAGAATCTAATGCAGCTGATCCGCAGGGCACATGGACTGGTGGAAAACCCGGATCTGGAAAAACACAGACAATCCCAGGATCATATCGGAGAACTGTTGGGGAACAGCAAGGAGATTCAATACCGCCCGGTGGATATTGAGGGAATGGATGCGGAATGGGTCAGCGTGAATCGTGCACATATGAAAAAGTATGTGATCCTGCATTGTCATGGAGGAGGATATTCCACCGGCAGCAGCATCTATGCCAGAACTCTGACCTCCAAGCTGGCATCGGGCACTTCTATGGATGTGTTGTGCTTTGACTACCGGCTGGCTCCGGAGCATCCTTACCCGGCAGCCACGCAGGATGCCATGAAGGCCTGGAATTATCTGATGCTTTTGGGCTACGGAGCGAGAGATGTCATCGTTACAGGAGATTCTGCCGGCGGTAATCTGGCACTGTCCCTGGTGCTGAAATTAAAGGAGCAGGAGCGTCTGCTTCCGAGAGGCATCGTACTGATGTCCCCCTGGACGGATCTCACCGGCGGAGGCAAGACGTTCCAGACCAAGGCGGAAGTGGATCCTGTACTGGACAGAGAATACATCGACCGCATGACGAAAGCCTATGCTCCCGACAGAGACCTGACGGATCCTTATATTTCTCCGCTGTATGGCGATTTCCGCGGATTCCCGCCCGTCTACATTCAGGTTGGAGAGAATGAGATATTATTAGACGATTCTCTGCGGCTCTACAAGAACCTGATCAAGGCCGGCGTGTCCGCTCATATGGATCGTTTCCCCGGGATGTGGCATGTCTTTCAGATGTCACCCTTCAAAAGGGCCAATGAGGCCATGGATAAAAGTGCGGAATTCATTTATTCTGTGTGCAGATAGCCGGGTTCAAAATTTAGTTAAAAATTTTGAACCCGGGAAAAGGATTTTCCGGACAGGCACAGAATATTAGAAGTAGGGGCAGGAGGAACTATGACGATCAGAGAAAGCTTGGAACAATGGGAACAGGATTATTTAAGTCCGTACGCATCCCTGAGTGTAAATTCAAAGGGACGGTTGAAGCCTGAGGAACAGTGTGATATCCGGCCGGTATTTCAACGGGACAGAGACCGTATTATCCACTGTAAGGCATTCCGCAGACTGAAGGATAAAACACAGGTGTTTCTGACACCGGAGGGAGACCACTATCGGACCAGACTGACACATACACTGGAGGTATCCCAGACAGCCAGAACCATAGCAAAGGCTCTGAAGCTGAACGAGGATCTGGTGGAGGCAATTGCACTGGGGCATGATCTGGGACATACACCGTTCGGACATGCGGGAGAGCGGGCTCTGAACAGAGTCTGTCCGTTTGGATTCGAGCACGCAGAGCAGAGTGTCCGTACCGTGGATATTCTGGAAAAGGACGGTAAGGGACTGAATCTGACATATGAAGTGCGTGACGGTATCCGGAACCATCAGACCATTGGCAAGCCTCATACTTTGGAAGGCAAGATCGTCAGACTTTCCGATAAGATCGCCTATATTCATCATGATATGGATGATGCCATCCGGGGAGGAATTCTCACGGAGGCAGATGTCCCGAAGGAAATTTGTGAAGTGATCGGCAGCAGCCCCACTGAGAGACTGGATCACTTTATTCATGATATTGTAACCAACAGTATGGACAAGGATGATATCCTGATGTCGGAACCGGTGGCGGAAACTATGACGAAGATCCGACAGTTCATGTTTGAGAGAGTCTATAAAAATCCCATCGCCAAAAGTGAAGAGGGAAAGGCGGAGATGCTGATGGAGACGTTATATCAACATTTCCTGAAACATCTGGATGATCTGCCGGAGGAATACCTGAATCTCCTATCTGTCGGAGAGCCGAGAGAGAAGGTAGTCTGTGACTATGTGGGAGCCATGACGGACCGCTTTGCCATAGCGGTCTATGAAGACATCTACATACCGAAATCCTGGCAGCGATAGTGTATTACAATAAAACGGAGTAAAAAGAGTGTATTACCCTGAAGAACTGGTAGAAGAAGTCAGAGCCAGGAATGACATCGTGGATGTTATTTCCGGTTATGTGACATTGAAAAAAAAGGGAAGCAACTATTGGGGCTGCTGTCCTTTTCATAATGAGAAAACACCTTCTTTTTCGGTGTCTTCGAATAAGCAGATGTATTACTGCTTCGGATGCCATGCCAGCGGAAATGTATATACATTTCTTATGAAGTATGAAAACGATACTTTTCCGGAGGCAGTCAAGATCCTGGCAGATCGTGCGGGAGTGAAACTGCCGGAAGTGGAAGAGACACCGGAACAGAAGAAAAAGGCCGGCAAGCGGATGCGGCTGCTGGAGGTCAATAAGGAGGCAGCCAGATATTTTTATTATATGCTGCGCAGTCCTCACGGAGAAGTGGGAATGCGTTATCTGACGGAACGAAAGCTGACCGACGAGACTATGCATCATTTCGGACTGGGCTACGCCGGGAAAAACGGCGAGCAGGTAGTCCAGTATCTGCGTAAAAAAGGCTTTACCGATGAAGAGATCAAAGATTCAGGACTTGCGATGTTCTCGGAACAGAGAGGACTCAGAAGTCAGTTTTGGAACCGAGTGATGTTCCCGATACAGGATATTAACCACCGGGTGATCGGCTTCGGAGGCAGGGTCATGGGAGACGGCGAACCGAAGTACCTGAATTCCCCGGAGACTATGATCTTCGATAAGAGACGTAACCTCTACGGACTGAATTTCGCAAGGACCGCCAGGACGGGCAACATTATCCTGTGCGAGGGATATATGGATGTCATTGCCATGCACCAGGCAGGATTCACACAGGCGGTGGCATCTCTGGGAACGGCATTTACGGTAGAGCAGGCGAATCTCCTGCACCGCTATGCGGAGAATATTCTCCTCGCATACGATAGCGACGGTGCCGGAACGAAAGCAGCACTGCGGGGGATCGGGATCCTGAGAGAGGCCGGACTTACCGGCAAGGTCATCAATATGCGACCGTATAAAGACCCGGATGAATTCATCAAGAATCTCGGAAAAGAAGCTTTTCAGGAACGGATCGATCAGGCGGAGAACAGCTTTTATTTTGAGATCCGTATCTTAAGCGAACAGTACGATCAGAGCGATCCGGAGCAGAGGACAAAGTTCCACCGGGAGATTGCACAGAAGCTGTGTGAATTCTCGGAAGATCTGGAAAGAGAAAATTATCTGCAGGCAATTGCGGAAAAGTATATGATCCGTCCGGACGATCTGCGCAAAATGGTAGTTGGGATTGCGTCGCAGACGGGACTGGCAAGACCTTTGGAACGACCGAGAAGCGGTGTACAGAAAAAGGATCCCGCCGAGAATGGGCGCAGGTCCCAACGACTTCTGATCACCTGGATCAGCGATGATCCGTCCCTGTACCGGATCGTAAGGAAATATATTTCCCCGGAGGATTTCACCGAGGAACTGTACCGGAAAGTAGCGGAGAGGCTATTCGATGAACTGGACAGAGATCAGTTCCAGCCTGCAGGGATCATCAGTATGTTTGAAGATGAGGAAGAACAGAGGGAGGCTGCGGAGCTGTTCCATACCACGCTCCCCGAGCTGTCCACCCGCCAGGAGAGGGAGAGAGCTTTCCATGATATTCTGCTGGCAGTGAAGAAAAACAGCTATCAATACTATATGGCAAAGCTGGGGACGGATGTCAATGCCGTGAAACAGGCGGTAGAAGGGAAAAAAGCCCTGGAAGAATTACAAAGGACGCATATTTCCCTGGAATAATGGGATTTAGTCTTTCGAATAGTTATAAAAGATACGAAATATGGCTATAAATAATGGCAATGAAAGGATGGAACCACGAAAATGGATGAAAACACACAGGCAAAATTTGCGGAGAAGGTAAAAGAACTCCTGAATATGGCGAAAAAGAAAAAGAATGTGCTGGAGTATCAGGAAATCAGTGACTTCTTCGCGGACATGCCTCTGGAAGAGGAACAGATGGAGAAGGTTCTGGAATATCTGGACCAGAATAACGTGGATGTATTGCGTATTACCGATGACGATGATGTGGACGATGAGGAGATCATTCTGACCGATGAGGATGAAGTGGATGTGGAAAATATCGACTTGTCCGTACCGGAAGGTGTCAGCATCGAAGATCCCGTACGTATGTATCTGAAAGAGATCGGTAAAGTTCCCCTGTTAAGTGCGGAGGAAGAGATCGAGCTGGCACAGCGGATGGAAGAGGGTGACCAGGAGGCGAAAAAGCGCCTGGCAGAGGCTAACTTACGTCTGGTGGTCAGCATTGCCAAAAGATATGTGGGCCGTGGAATGTTGTTCCTGGATCTGATCCAGGAAGGTAACCTGGGGCTGATCAAGGCAGTGGAAAAATTCGATTACCGTAAGGGATATAAGTTCTCTACCTATGCAACCTGGTGGATCCGTCAGGCAATCACCAGAGCAATCGCAGATCAGGCGAGAACCATCCGTATTCCCGTGCACATGGTGGAGACGATCAACAAACTGATCCGCGTGAGCAGACAGCTGCTGCAGGAGCTGGGAAGAGAACCGACCCCCGAAGAGATCGCAGCGGAGATGAATATGCCGGTAGACAGAGTACGTGAGATCTTAAAGATCAGCCAGGAGCCGGTATCCTTAGAGACTCCTATCGGTGAAGAGGAAGACAGCCACCTGGGCGATTTCATCCAGGATGATAATGTACCGGTACCTTCCGATGC
>OHYU01001215.1_pt1 | contig 10364 bp, 8 predicted proteins | sample 1580331 | NCBI WGS metagenome assembly OHYU01 (sample SAMEA3882519, study PRJEB24775) | human gut metagenome | biome: human-associated habitat; feature: intestine environment; material: feces | place: Netherlands | collected 2009/2010
CTACCTCCGGTGGTGGCAGCGGTACTTATATGCAGGCCAGTGAGCTGTATGCGATTACCGCCAAATCCTCCAACAAGGACGGGGCATGGGCATTTATTGAGAATTATCTGAATCAGCCGTTTGATGATTTATATTCCTATGGACTTCCCGCCAGAAAGTCTGCACTGGATGATATGGTGGAGAAGGCACTGAATGTGACATATATGACAGATGAAAACGGTGAGCAGATCCTGGATGAGAACGGGAATCCGATTCCGGAGGATGGTACTTCCAGCATCAGCTACGGAGACTGGGAATATTTCTATCATATACCTACACAGGAGGAAGTGGCAGTCCTGAAGGATCTGATCAGTGTGGCTGAGCCTTCCAGTGCAACCGGTAATGATGAGATCACAAATATCATCACGGAGGAAGCGGAAGCATTCTTCAAAGGCCAGAAATCTGTAGCGGATGTAGCGAATGTCATTCAGAGCCGTGTACAGGTCTATGTAAATGAAAACAGATAAGGAAAGGCTTGATTATCGTGAGCAGGCAGCAGGTGGATCAGAAGCGGAAGCGGCATCACAAATTGGATAAGAGAATGCGGAAACTGAAGAGAAGCTCGGGGCTTTTTATAGCCCCAAGCTTTCTTGGAGTACTTGCTTTCTTTTTTCTTCCTTTTCTGGTTGTGATATTTTATTCGCTGGTGGATAACCCTATCAGCATGAACTTTGTATTTTTAGACAACTTTGTAAGTGTAATAAAAAATGCGGCATTCCGTACGGCAGTGCATAATACAGTGGTATTTTCCGCGATTGCGGTGCCGTTAGCCGTGGTTTTGTCCCTGCTTCTGGCAGTGGTACTGGAATCAAAGCTTCCTTTCCGGAGTCAGTTTCGTACCTTTTTCTTAAGTCCCATGATGGTGCCGGTGGCATCCATTGTATTGATCTGGCAGGTATTGTTCCATTATAACGGTGCGGTCAATGATCTGTTGGGAGTCTTCGGTGTGGAGAAGATCGACTGGCTGAAGTCTGGTTACTCCATTATTGTAATCGTCATTTTATTCCTATGGAAGAACCTGGGATATAATATGATCCTGTTTATGGCAGCACTTGCCAGCATACCCAGGGATCTGCTGGAGGTGGCGAGACTGGAAAATGCCACATCGTTACAGACCTTTTTCTATATTAAGATCCGGTATTTGTCTTCCACCTTTTTGTTTGTGACGATCATGTCCCTGATCAGCTCTTTTAAGATCTTCCGTGAGATCTATCTGCTGACAACGGATTATCCTTACGATTCCATCTATATGCTGCAGCACTTCATGAACAATAAGTTCAAGAGTCTGGATTATCAGACGCTGTCTGCAGCAGCGATACTGATGTCTCTCGTCATGGTCGTGATCATCGGACTTCTGTTCGCAGTGGAAAATCATTTCGGAAAGGATGTGGAAGGCTGATGGAGCAGAAGCTTAAAAAAACTGTTCCGCCTGAACTTAGAAGGGCGATCCGGTTCAAGAAGAGAAAGAAGATATTTGAGAATATGCGCATCAGCATAGCAACAGTGATCGCAGCCTTTTTTGCTATACTGTTTCTGATGCCGATCGTCCTGACAATCACCAATTCTTTCATGTCATCTTCGGAGATATCAGCGAACTATGGTTCGGTATTTGCCACGAATGATAAGGGCGGCAAGGTCTATATTTCCGAAAAAGTGAATTTGAAATTTATACCGGATATCGTATCCTTCAGCCAGTATACTACGGTACTTTTGAAAAGCCCGGAATATCTGCTGAAATTCTGGAATTCTGTGATCCTGGTGGGACCGATCGTGCTGTTTCAGCTGATCGTGGCATCGCTGGCGTCTTATGGATTTGCCAGGTACTCGGGGAAGCTGAGGTCATTGGTATTTTTCTCTTATGTGATATTGATGCTGATGCCGTATCAGGTAACGCTGGTACCAAATTATCTGGTGGCGGAAAAGCTGAATATATTAAATACGTACTGGGCCATCTGGCTGCCCGGGATCTTTTCACCCTTTGCAGTCTATCTGCTGACGAAGTTCATGAAGAGAATTCCTGTGGGGGTCATGGAGGCGGCACAGATTGACGGTGCCGGAGAGTGGCAGATCTATCGGCTGATCTGTATGCCGTTGTGCAAAGGAGCGCTGTGTTCCGCAGCCATTCTTGTATTTATCGATTACTGGAATATGGTGGAACAGCCGCTGATCCTGTTATCCGATGCGGAGATGCATCCCTTGTCCGTATTCTTGAGCAAGATCAATTCCGGAGAGATCGGACTGGCATTCGCCGTGGCTACGATCTACATGGTGCCCAGCCTTTTGGTATTTCTCTATGGAGAAGAATATCTGGTAGACGGAATTACCTACCAGGGCGGTGTCAAAGGCTAGGATCACTGATTTTTGATGATATACCGGCATGGATCCGACTGTCGGAGTACAGATAGAAAGAGAAGTATAGAGGAGAAGCAAGATGAACGAGAACGGTGGAAAAAAGAGAAGAGAATGGGTAAAAAATGCAGCCATTATATTCTTGTCTGTAATGTTAGTGCTGACATTTTTCTCCAACACATTTATGAACTATTCCCTTCCGGAGGTGGCGGCACAATATGTACAGTCCGGCACCATCACGGCGAAGATCCGCGGAACCGGCACGGTGGAGAGCGGAGATCCCTATAATGTGAAGATAGCGGAAACCCGTACGATCTCCAGTGTCCTGGTGAAGACCGGGGATAAGGTGGAGAAGGGAGCCCCCCTGCTGTTACTGGAGGATAAGGAAAGCAAGGAATTGACCGATGCCCAGGCAGCACTGGATAAGGCAATGCTGGATTTCGAACTGGCGCTTCTGTCCGGGGATATTTCCAATTCCGCCTTCCAAAATGTGCAGAACGGCAATGTGTCTTCCCTCAATGCCTATCAGAGCCGGATCGTAGCAGCGGAAGCGGAAATAGACAAATGGCAGAAGCAGGTGGATGAAGCTACGACAGCTATCAATCAGTTAAAGACTGCACAGGTGAATGTGGATGCCGGCGGAGCTCCCGACACCAGCTCGGAACAGGCAAAAGTAGCAGAAGCCCAGGCAGCATTGAACAATGACTGGGTCAAGATCGCAAAGGATAAGATCAGCGAGTGGCAGACAGCCAAGGCAGCCTGCGATGCCACCATTGCAAAGTACAATGAGGGAATATTAAGTTCCGTATCCGGAAATGACAGTCAGAATCAGGTACCTAAGGAAGAGTACGATGTGGCAGTGGTTAACAGTGCAACCTATCAGAAACTGATCGACGAAAAGCAGGCGCAGATTAATGCAGATCCGGCAGCTGTGACAGCATATAATAATAAAGTGAACGCCCTGGCAGAAGCTAACAAAAAACTGGCAGAGAAGCAGAACAGCAAAACAAATACCACCAACTCCCTGACGGTACAGACCCAGAACTGGCAGACCGAGCTGGATAAACGAAATATTCAGCTGAAGGCAGCACAGGACTTTAAGGCACAGCTATTGAAGGATATTTCCACAGAGCTGAATCTGGATTACCAGTTAGACAGCCTTAAGAAGCAGAGAGATGATATCGCAAAATTGCAGGAGAATGCGGTAGGCGCCAGCATCGAAGCCCCCATTTCGGGAACTATTACCAGCGTAACAGTTAAGGCAGGAGACGAGGCACAGCCGGATACTGCACTGGTGACCATGCAGCCGGAGGGTAAGGGCTTTACCATGAGCTTCTCCGTGACCAATGATCAGGCGAAGAGACTTTCCGTGGGAGATAAGGCAGACCTGGTGAATTCCTGGAGATACAGTGATATGGATATCACCCTGGCCAGCATCAAGCCGGACACCACAGATCCCGGACAGAAGAAGCTGCTGACCTTTGATATCACCGGAGATGAAGTGACACCCGGACAGTCCTTGAATGTATCCGTAGGACAGAAGAGTGCCAATTACGATCTGATCGTACCCAACAGTGCCATCCGTGAGGACAGTAACGGCAAGTTTATCCTGATCGTGGAATCCAAGAGCAGCCCCTTAGGTAACCGCTATGTGGCAACCCGTGTGGATGTGGAGGTACTGGCAAGTGATGACACCCAGTCCGCAGTGAGCGGAGCTTTATATGGCTATGAATTTGTCATTACGACATCTACCCAGCCGGTAGAAGCAGGAAAGCTGGTCAGACTGGCAAATAATTCATAAGCGTTTAATCTTACAGGAAGGAAGAAACAGACTATATGTTTCGGATGCAGATACAGAGTAAAAAAAAGTGCATATGGTATTGCAGTGCGGCAGTATCCTTCCTACTGTTCCTGCTATTGAATCTATGGTGTGATCATCTGGTCAATATGCAGGACGCCCAGCAGATGGCCGGACGCTGGAGTGAAAAAAAGGATGTGGCACAGGTCAGCTGCTTTTTCTCCTCCAAAGCGGAAGTGACGGAGGATACCATTCAAAGCTTTGAATATTCGCTGAAAAATGTGCTGCAGGAGGCCTCTATTACAGAGACCTCAGAGAATCCAAGTGCCAGACTCTGGGTGGATGCTTATAGCGCAGACGGTAAGATCACCCTGGTGAACGGAAGGAATACACTGGATGCCAATGCGATTGGGATCGGAGGGGATTTTTTCCTGTTCCATCCGATAAAGCTGATCACCGGCTCCTATTTTTCCGGTAACGATCTGATGCAGGACTATTGTATTATCGATCAGGATGCGGCATGGCAACTGTTCGGCTCCAATGATGTGGTGGGAATGACCGTATATATTGGCAATGTCCCGCACATTGTGACCGGAGTGGTACGCAGACCCCAGGGCAGAATGGAAAAGGCAGCAGGCTTAACTTCCACGGTAGTCTATGTATCTTATGAGACCCTGGAGGCCTATGGGACCAACAACGGTATCAATCATTATGAGATCGTGATGCCGAACCCTGTGGATGAGTTCGCCTACGGCAAAGTAAAAGAAGGGATCGGTATAGACGAGAAAAACGTCGAGATCGTGGAAAACAGCAGACGTTATTCCCTGCCCAACCGGATCAAAACAATCCTTGCCTTCGGAACACGTTCCATGAACGGCAAAGCCATCATCTACCCCTACTGGGAGAATCTGGCGAGAGGCTATGAAGACATTATTGCATTACTTACAGTATTTATGCTGTTTCTGTTATTATATCCGGTAGTGACCGTTATCTGGTGCTTTGTACACTGGTGGCGCCATAAGGGCTGGACTTTGAAGGATGTATGGCATACCGGTAAGGATAAGGCAGAGCGGGCTGTGGAACGCCGCAGGGAGAAAAAACACCCCCACAAGGAGAGGGATGTCCTGGAGGAACTGGAACGGGAGCTGGAGGAAGACCCTTATGCTGATAGTGAATTCTCCTGGCTGACGGATGAGCCGGCGGTGGGAGCAGAGCCTGCGGATGCAGCTTCGGAAGAGCCGGAGAAAGCGCAGACAATGAAAATGCAGACGGAGGAACCGAAGACACCGGAGGAGACAAAAGAGGAACAGCAGTCGTAAAACAACAGACACAGACAAGAAAAGGAGAGGGAGAATGAAAAAGAAAGGGAAAAAACTGATCAGTATCGCGTTGACCGTGGCAATGATCGCAGGTCTGACTGCCTGTGGAAAGGGTAACGGCGGGAACGGAAACGGTGGCAGCAGTGCGGCTGATGCCAGCCTTGCAAAACAGTATGTATTTAAGGAACAGGCGCTGGATCTCAATATGGATTCAGACAATATGAATATTGATCTGCTGACCAGAAAGGGAGATACGGTTTACCTTCTGTTTGAGACCTATGACTATTCCGAGAACGGCAGTCAGAGTAAGCTGCATCTTGCTACAATGAAGCAGGACGGTACCGTCATCGACACCGTAGAACTGCCTATGTGGAAGGAAGGAGAGGCTCCGGCGACTCCGGCACCTGCACAGGGCGGTGAGGATCCTGTAGATACACCTGCGGATGGAGCGGACGGAAGTGAAGCAATGCCGCTTACAGAGCAGGAGGCCAGCACACAGGATATTGCGGCAGCGGATATGGATGTGGTTGATGCACCGGCAGGGAACAGCAGTTATACTAGCACATCGCTCAACAATTGTACGGTCGGCTCGGATGGAAATGTCTACGGAATACGCAATTACTATAGTGAGACATATTCCGACGATGATTACAGCAGTACGAATGATTATGCATTGATCTGCTGGAGTGCGGATGGAACTATCAAATGGGAAGCTGATCTGAATGATATGAATACAGAAGAAAGCTATTCCTGGGTACATAGTATCATCCCCAATGAGGATGGAACCCTGACACTGCTGTTAAGCGGTGATAAAATAGAGAAATGCGCTGTGACGCAAGAGGGTATCACAGACCGGAAGGAGCTGCCGGAGGCAGCAGCAACACTGTTCAACAATGCAAGCTCGAATATCATTACGCAGGATGGCAAGGTGCAGATCATCTATTATGATGAGAGCAATTACACGGATATGTATATCGCAACCTATGATCCTGCAACAGATGAGGTATCGGAGGGAATAAAGCTTTCCTCGACACTGACCAACGGCGGTTATTATAATATGGTGCCCGGAGACGGTGACATCCTGTACTATGCCGATAGTAACGGCCTGTTCAGTTATAATGTGCAGACACAGGAGTCGAAGCAGATCATGAGTTATATCAATTCGGATCTGGCTACCGGCAGCCTGAACAATTTCCTGGTACTGGACGAGGAACAGTTCCTGGGCTTTTACTATGATAACAACGAAGGCAAAATGTGCGGCGGTCTGTTCACCCACGTGAAGCCGGAGGATATCAAGGACCGGATCGTCCTTACGCTGGCCGGTAACTATATTGACTATGATCTGAAGAGAAAAGTAGTAGAGTATAATAAGTCCGGTGACACCTACCGTATTGTAGTTAAGGAATACAATACCTACAACACTGCAGAGGATTATACTCTCGGTGTGAAGCAGTTAAATAATGATATCATCTCCGGAGGAATGCCGGATATTCTGGTCGTGGACAGCAATATGTCAATGGACAGCTATATTGCCAAGGGACTGGTGGCAAATGTGGATGACCTTATTGCGGGGGATGAGGAATTATCGAAAAACGACTATCTGCAGAATGTCTGGGATGCGTACCGTGTGGACGGTAAACTGTACTATGTGATTCCTTCGTTCTATATCTCTACTATGGTAGGAAAAGAAGCTATTTTCGGTGACCGTACCTCCATTACCATGGAAGAGCTGCAGACGATCCGGGATACCATGCCGGAAGGAACCGCACTCTTCAGTGATGAGACCAGAGACAGCTTCCTGTATACCATGATGAACTATTGCGGCAGTGATTTCGTGGATGTATCCACCGGAAAATGTGCATTTGATACGGATAATTTCGTGGCAATGCTGGCCTATGCAGGCGAGCTGCCGGTAGAATATGGAGAGGATTACTGGGGAGAGGATTACTGGAATAACTATGAATCCCAGTTCCGTGAGGACAGAACCCTGCTGGATGGCATCTCCATCAGCAACATCCGTGACCTGAACGGTACGATCAACGGTGTCTTCGGTGAGGATATCTCCTTTGTGGGCTTCCCGACCGATGGAGACATGGGATCCGTATTATGGGCAGGTAACAGGATGTATGCCCTGTCTGCAAAATCCAAGAACCTCGACGGTGCATGGGAATTCCTGCGCTACTATCTGACACAGGAATATCAGGATAAGATACAGGAACAGGAATACAATCTTCCGGTACTTCGCAGCACCTTTGAGAAGAATGTGCAGGATGCTACGAAAAAGCCGTACTATATGGATGAGAACGGCAACAAAGTGGAATACGATGAGACCTATTACATCAACGGTGAGGAAATACTGCTGCCGCAGCTGACACAGGAGCAGGTGGACAGAATCGTAAGCTTTGTGGAAAGCGTGAATAAGAGGGGATACTATAATGAGGCAATCTCCAATATCATTTCGGAAGAAGCCGGTGCATACTTCTCAGGACAGAAGAGTGCGAGGGATGTGGCAAGTGTCATTCAGAGCCGTGTACAGGTCTATGTAAACGAGAACAGATAAACGGAAGATAGCACTGCGTAGAGCAGAATAGTAAAAGATGGCGGTCTGTTGAAAAACAGGCCGCCATTTATAGTAAGGTGCTTCAGCTAAGGCGGATGGGAATGCCCTGCTTTTTCAGATGTGTCGTCAGGGTAAGCTCCTGTCCGTGCTCCCTTAGCCACTGTTTATAGATCCGGTAATCCGGCATGATGCGCTCGACCATGTTCCAGAAGTCCTTCGAATGGTTCATATGAGTCAGGTGGCAGAGTTCGTGGACTACCACATAATCCAGAGGACCGGCAGGACCGTAGATCAGACGGTAATTGAAGGATAAAGTCCCTCTTGAGGAACAGCTTCCCCAGCGGGTCTTCTGATCTCTTATGGTGATGGAGGTATAGTGCCCACCGGTGAAGCGGTGGTAGTATTCCACACGGTTCGTAAACACTTCTCTGGCAGCATTTCGATATCGGTTTTCCAAAGCCTGCAGCCTGCGGAGCTCCGCAATGGTCAGTGGCTGATTTTCATATAGATTCATGAGAGTGCCTTTCACATACAGGGATGTTGATCCTCTGAGTATCGTTGTAAGTTTGAACAGATTAAATATACTGCGTATGGCTTGAAAAGTAAACGCAGAAATTGTAGAATAGTGCGTGACGTCTCGTGGACAAAACCGTTACAGGAAAGGAAAACAGTAAATTCTATGGGTAAATGTATTTTGATCGGCGCAGGAGATCTCACGATGGGAGAGCTGTCTGTGACGGAAGAAGATTATGTGATCGCGGTGGACGGCGGCTTAAGCTACTGCGGGATCCTGAATGTGGAGCCGGACCTGATCATCGGAGATTTTGATTCGATGAGCGAGCAGGAGAAGCTTGCTGTGGAACAGCTACAACAGACCGTTCCGGAGAAGATCTGCCGCCTGCCGGAGTGTAAGGATGACACAGACATGCTGGCAGCTATCAAGCGGGGGCTGGAGCTAGGTTATACCGATTTCCGTATTTATGCGGCCACCGGTGGGAGATTTGATCATACCCTGGCGAATATCCAGTGTCTGCTGTATCTCAAAAATCACGGTGCGGTGGGGTACCTGGTAGACGGTACGGGAATGGTGCTGGTACTGCAGAACGAAGCCGTGCATTTCCGGAAGGAGCTGGAGGGCACCATGTCGCTGTTTGCCCTGACGAAGGAGGCAAAAGGCGTGAATATCCGCGGCATGAAATATCCTTTGGAAAATGCCGTGATCACCAACGATTTCCCCATCGGGATCAGCAATGAATTCCTGGGAGAGGAAGCGGAGGTGTCCGTAGAGGACGGTGAACTGGTATGCATGATCCGGTACTATGAGGATGAAGTATAACCATGTAAGCCGGAATGACCGCCTGCGGCAGTAAGTCCGGTGATACCTATTCCTTCAAAGTGGGGAAATAACAGTTGAAAAACGGAAAACTGACGATCAGAGAGGTGGCACCGAATGTCCACCTCCTTGGTGTTTTTACGAAAAAAATCTTTAGAAAATCTTTTGTTTTTTCTGTAGGTGAAATTAGAAATTATAACTTAGAATCAGAAACAGACAGGGGAGAGGATCCCCTTGCCGCATGCGGCAGAATGAGAGGGAGTCATGGAGAATCATAAATATCATATTCTCATCGTGGAGGATGATAAGGAAATCCGGGATGGCGTGGAGATTTACCTGAAAAATCAGGGGTATCAGGTGTGGAAAGCTGCCAACGGTAAGGAAGGACTGGAGATCGTAGCACAGGAAGAGATCCATCTGGCTATCTTGGATATTATGATGCCGGTGATGGACGGTCTTGCCGTGACGCGCGCCATCCGCGCCCTCGACCGCCCGGACGCCAAAACCATTCCCATCATCGCCGTGACCGCGAACGCCTTCGCGGAGGACACCGAGAAGTGCATGGAGGCCGGCATGAACGCCCATCTCGCCAAGCCGCTCGACATTCAGAAGCTCAAACAGACGGTCTGCGAACAGATGAAAAACAGGAAATAACGTTCCATCTCAAAAAAGACGAGGCTGCCGGTTTTTTCGGCGGCCTCGTTTGGCGTTAAGAAGCAGGCTTTTCTCCCTGCGTTTCTTTTCTCCAGTATACGCGCAAAGCGCATGAAATGCGCAACCGGAGCGCGGCAAATTTTTTATTCCGAAAAATAATGCAGGACACAGAACGCTCCGGGAAAATGCACAAAAAGTTCACGAAAGCTACATATTACGCCGAAAACCTGCTTTATGATATGTAATTTCGGTGTACATAACATGAATATTTGGTTAAAGGGCAGTTTTTCGCGCACGGGAGGATTATAATAC
>OHYU01001222.1_pt1 | contig 10324 bp, 5 predicted proteins | sample 1580331 | NCBI WGS metagenome assembly OHYU01 (sample SAMEA3882519, study PRJEB24775) | human gut metagenome | biome: human-associated habitat; feature: intestine environment; material: feces | place: Netherlands | collected 2009/2010
TTGGTGACCTTGTCGAGTTCCTTGAGCAGACGATCGCCTTCGTCCTCGCCCATGTCGCCGTCTTTGATGGCCTTGTCAAGGGATTCCTTGGCCTTGCGACGAATGTTGCGCACCGCGACCTTGCCGTCTTCAGCCTTGCCCTTGGCAATCTTGACGTATTCCTTGCGACGCTCTTCGGTCAGCTCCGGCATGGTCAGGCGAATGACGTTGCCGTCGCGACGGGGGCTGGCTCCTAGATCGGAATCACGAAGCGCCTTCTCCACGGCGTTGGCCTGGGACGCATCGAAAGGAGTGACCGCCAAGGTGCGCGGCTCCGGAACACCGATGGTGGCAACGGCCTTCAGCGGGGTCGGTGCGCCGTAATAGTCAACGGTGATGCCGTTAAGCAGCGCCGGATTCGCACGACCGGTGCGAATACCGGAGAAGTTCTCCTTGGTGGATTCCACGGACTTGGCCATCTGCGCCTTGGCCTGATCGACGATAGTTGCCATTGTTTGCTCCTTTAATATTGTTGGTTTAATCGATATTCGGCTTTGAATGTCGTCACTCGGCGAGGGTGGATTCCGCGGTGGAAACCATGGTGCCGATCTCCTCGCCCAGCAAAGCCTGGGTCACATTGCCGGCGCCCTCGAGTCCGAAGACGCGGATGCGCTGCTTGTTGTCCCGCGCCATGGAAAGCGCCGCAGCATCCATGACCGCAAGATTGTCGACCAATGCACGGTTATAGCTCAACGTGGCGAAGCGCTTGGCGTTCTCGTCTTTGCGCGGATCGGCAGTGTATACGCCGTCCACGCCGTTCTTGCCCATCAGCACCTCATCGCAGTGGATTTCCAGAGAACGCTGGATGGACACGGTGTCAGTGGAGAAATACGGCATGCCTGCTCCGGCGCCGAAAATCACCACGCGTCCCTTTTCCAGATGACGAATGGCCTTAAGCGGAATGTACGGCTCGGCGACCTGTCCCATGGTGATGGCAGTTTGCACGCGCGTGGCCTGTCCCTCCTGCTCGAGGAAATCCTGCAGAGCGAGGCAGTTCATCACCGTTCCCAGCATGCCCATATAGTCGCCGCGGGAACGATCGATGCCGGCCTGCTGCAGTTCGGCGCCACGGAAGAAGTTGCCGCCACCAACAACGATGGCGACCTGCACACCTTGCCTGACCGCGGGAACGATTTCCTCCGCAATACGACGAACGACGGTGGTGTCGATGCCGACTTTGCCTCCGCCGAATGCCTCTCCGGACAGCTTGAGCAGTACCCTGCGGGGATTGTCGCCAGTGTTTTCGCCAGTCATGAAATGCCTTTCTTACCCGAAAACCCATGAAATTTACCGTTTTCAAGACTATCGGCAAACACAGACACCAAAACACGATGGGGTTTAGTGCAAAAAAATGTCCGCAATCCTGTTGGATTGCGGACATTGGAGATATGCCAAGCCCACGTTCGAAAGCGTGAGCTCAATTCACATCAGATTCACTCGGCGTCGCCCTTGCCGACCTCCACACGAGCGAAGGAAAGCGCGGTTCCCCCGACTTCCTTGAACAGGTCGCCGACGGTCTTGGACGGATCCTTGACGTACGCCTGCTCAAGCAGCACGGTCTCCTTGTAGAATGCGCCGAGACGGCCTTCCACGATCTTCGGAGCGATCTTCTCGATCACGGCCTCCGGCTTGCCCTTGCTCTTGAGCTCCTCCGTGGTCTTCTCGGTGGCCACGCGACGCTCGGATTCCAGCACATCAGCCGGAACATCCTCGCGGGTCAGCCACTGGGCGCCCATCGCGGAAATCTGCAGAGCGGCCTCATGAGCCACAGCAGCGCCGGCTTCATCGGTGGCAATCATGGCCACGATGCTCGGCGGCATCTCAGCGGACTTCTTGTGGGCGTAGACCTCGACATGCGGGCCCTCGACCTTGGCGAACTGGCCTACCTTGACGTGCTCACCGAACAGAGCAGCGGCTTCCTCGACGGCTTCCTTCACGGTGGTGTCACCGGAGGCTGCTGCCAGAACCTCATCCACGGAGGATGCTTCGGCCTTGACGGCGTCATCGAGCACGCTGCCGGCGAATTCCACGAACTTCGGGGTCTTGGCCACGAAGTCGGTCTCGGAGTTCAGCTCGACCGCATAGCCGGTCTGGCCGTTGGCGGATTCGACAACGGTGGAGGCGATGGTGCCTTCCTGAGCCTTGCGGCCTTCACGCTTGCCAGCGGCCTGGATGCCCTTGGCGCGGATGATTTCCTTGGCGCGAGCCACATCGCCTTCGGCTTCGGTCAGGGCCTTCTTGACGTCCATCATGCCGGCGCCGGTTTCCTCGCGCACCTGCTTGATCAGAGCTGCAGTGATTGCTGCCATTGATTTGTCTCCTCTGAAAATTTGGTGATGCCCCGATGATGGGAGGCATAGCACCTCCCATCATAGAGCATGGTCTCACTCGGCCTTGGTTTCGCCTTCAGCCTCAGCCGGGGCTTCAGCTGCCGGAGCGCCCTCGGTGAGGAGCTCCTTTTCCCAAGCAGCCATCGGCTGCTCGGCTTCGCCTTCGGCCTTGGCGGCCTTGCCGGAACGCTCCAGCAGACCTTCGGCCACTGCGTCAGCCATGAGGCTGGTCAGCAGTTCGATGCCGCGGATGGCGTCATCGTTGGCGGGAATGACGTAATCGATCTCGTCCGGGTCGCAGTTGGTGTCGACGATGGCGACAACCGGAATGCCCAGCTTGTGGGCTTCCTCGACGGCCAGAGCTTCCTTGTTCACATCGACCACGAACATGGCGGACGGGGTGCGGTTCATGTTGCGGATACCGCCCAGCTGCTTAGCCAGCTTGTCCTTCTCACGCTCGAGGAGCAGCAGCTCCTTCTTGGTCAGACCGGAGCCGTGCACGTCGGTGAAGTCCATTTCCTCAAGTTCCTTGAGGCGGGAGACGCGCTTGGACACGGTCTGGAAGTTGGTCAGCATGCCGCCGAGCCAACGCTCGGAGACATACGGCATGTTCACGCGGGTGGCCTGAGCGGAAACAGCTTCCTGAGCCTGCTTCTTGGTGCCGACGAACAGCACGGTGCCGTTGTGGGCAACAGTGGCCTTGATGAAGTCGTAGGCCTTGTCGATCATGTCGAGCGACTTGAACAGGTTGATGATGTGGATGCCGTTGCGCTGGGTGAGGATGAACTGCTTCATCTTCGGGTTCCAACGACGGGTCTGGTGGCCGAAGTGCAGGCCTGCCTTCAGCATGTCGCTCATAGTGATCTGAGCCATGGTATTGCTACCTCTTTCTTTGTCGGTTCTTGCCTGGTCATGCGTTCCTGCGTGCAGCCAATGCCTTGCAGGCATCAGCCGACCGACACAGGTCGTCGCGAGCATGACGCGAATTGGTTGCGCACCGGTTGACAATAATTGGGCGGTTTGAAGCACTCGCGGCAGCGCTTCTCACCAAATTGGCGCACAAATATTAAAAATACCATGGGGCCACGTCTTTCTGACGTGGCCCCATGGTTGAATCGTCGTTCGCTGTTTCGATCACTTGCGATGGGTGCGCATGTAACGCATCGCCTCGCGGCGTTCTTCCTTTTCCAGACGATCAAGATAGACGTGACCGTCCAAATGATCAGTCTCGTGCTGCAGCATGCGGCCCATGATGCCATGGCCTTCCAACACTACCGGCTTGCCGTCCAGATCAATGCCCCGCACGCGAGCATAATCGGCGCGACGAGTCTTGTACCACAATCCTGGAACGGAAAGGCAGCCTTCATCGCCATATTGCTCTCCGCTGGTCTCCTCCAACACCGGGTTAAGCACATAGCCGATTTTGCCGTCGATATTGTAGGAAAACGCACGCAGACTCACACCGATTTGGTTGGCGGACAACCCGGCGCGTCCCGGGTCATCAACGGTATCCAACAAATCCTGCACCAGATGGCACACCGCGGGCGTGATCTCCTTGATGGGATCGCATGGGGTGCGCAGCACTGGATCAGGTACGACTCGAATCTCACGGATTGCCAAAATTAACGCTCCTCGTTGTTCTTGGTTGCGGAAGGCTCGACGGACGGTGCCGTCTCGTCATCCGGTTCATCGGACTGCTTCTTGATTCTCTCCTGCATGGTATCAAATGCCTGCCGAACCTTCGGGCTGACGGATTCAGAAGCCTGCCGCATGCTTTCCGACGCCTGCTTGACGGTTTCGGTGGTGCGGTCGAGAATCTGGACGGTCTTCGGCAACGGCCTGTTGGAGGGTTTTGGCGCGTAAATCACGTTTTCGATGACGTCTGCGTAGCGCTGCAGCACCTTGGGACGAACAACTTTCAGGCTTGCCGTCAAGGTGCCGTCCTGTTGGTTGAATTCCTCATCGAGAATCTCGAATTTTCGTACGGATTCCGCACGGGAAACGTTCGCGTTGGCCTTTTCGACATACTGCTGCACGAAAGCGCGCACGGCATCGTTTTCCGCTACCTGCTTCATGGACATATCGGCATCAAGACCCTGCTGGGAAAGCCAAGAACGAGTCATATCAGGATCCAGTTCAATCAAAGCGCTGATGAACGGCTTGCCATCGCCAATGACCACAGCATGGGACACGATAGGACAGGTGTCGATGATGTCCTCCATCGGGGCGGGGCTGACGTTCTTGCCTCCGGCTGTGATGATGATGTCCTTCTTGCGGCCGGTGATATACACGAATCCATCATCGTCGATGGCCCCCAGATCGCCGGTCCTCAGCCAACCATCAGGCATTTTGACTTCAGCGGTCTTCTCAGGATTCTTGTAGTAGCCAAGAAAAACATTGGGGCCCATGACCTGCAGCTCGCCATCATCATCGGTGCGCACACCCATACCCGGCCCGGGCTTACCAACGGAACCGACGCGATTCGCATTTTGCCAGTTGACGATCATCGGAGCCGCGGTTTCCGTCATACCGTACCCCTGAATGAACGTGATGCCATCCATGCCATTGAAGAAGTGGGCAAGGTCGACGTTCAGCGGGGCGCCGCCGCATGCCAGATATTTCAGGTTCGGACCAAGCGCGGAACGAATGGACTTGCCGACGACGGACATGAAGAAGGAATGCTCGGCTCGGGCCACCATCGAATGATGTCCCCCGTCCTGCTCGTCCTTGGACCATTGCACGAAATGATCGAACGCCTTGGCGAAGACCCTGCCGCGAATACCCGCACCGGCCTTCTGCGAGGCAGCGTTGTACACTTTTTCGAACACACGTGGCACGCCAAGCAAATACGTCGGTTTGAAACTGCGCAGATCGGCGAGCAGATGCTTGGCTCCAGGCAGATAGCCGACCACGCCTTGTCCGCCAATCGCCACGTATTGGATATAGCGGGCGAAGCAGTGCGCCAGCGGCAGGAACAGCAGCAGACGCGGATGGTCTTCAAGAATCATCTCGTGCAGCGCAAGGCTGCCGGCACGCGTGATCGACACGAAATTGCGATGCGACAGCTCGGCACCCTTCGGTGCCCCCGTGGAACCGGACGTGTACACGATGGTGGCCAGATCGTCGGCACGCACCGACGCGATACGCTCGTCCAGCTCTTCGTCGGACACGGTGACGCCCAATCCCTCCAGCGCGCCCATGGCATTGGCGTCGAGCATCAGAATATGCTTCAGAGACGGGCAGCGGCCAATCACGGAATCAAGACGGTCGAAGCGTTCGCGATCGTCGGCGATGGCGAGCTTCACGTTGGAATCGTTGAGAATGCGTTCGGCCTGCGCCGCGGAATCGGTGTCATAGATCGGCACATTGACCGCGCCGATTGCGGCCAGTGCGAAATCAAGCACGCCCCACTCGTAACGGGTGGTGGAGAAGAGGGTGACGGCATCCCCCTTGCCGATGCCGAACGCGATCAGGCCTTTGGCCGCGGAGAGCACGTTCTTGTGGAATTCGCCGGTCGTCACCTTGGTCCACTGGCCCGGAGCGGTTTTGCGTTCCGCGATCACGGTGTCTTCGCCGGTGCGCTTGATGCGTTCGGTAAGCAGGGAGTAGATGGATTCGTCGTCGCGTACTTCGACGGATGCGCCCGGGGTCGTGTACTCGGTGAGCATGAAGTGTTCTCTTTTCTTGCGTTTCCGCGGTTTTCGTGGGTTTTGCGATATATGCGATCGCTGCGATTGCGGTGATCGGTGACGTGCTTTTCGCGTCCTGTGTCGCGCCTCGCATATCGTAAGTTACGGTGACGTAAGTCCGCATTGTAAGAAACAACAAGAAATACGGCGACGGGTTTGTTTGAACTGACAAAGTGGCACGAAACGTCAACGGAACGGGGGATTGGTACACGGATGCATCATCTCGAAAAAAGGTTTGACGCGTTCGATCGCAGGGTGTCCAACGGGTTGCGCGACGGGTTCGAGAGGGGTTGCCCTTACGGGCGAAAACGGTGGAAAATGCGGCAAAACTGGGCGGAGTGACGTTGCGAACCACAACATGTTCCGTGTACACTCAAGTTTGGCGCAACTACCCCTTGCGCCTAGGCTGTTTGCTCAACGGCGAACATTCAGCCGCCTCACTTTTCGCCGTTCCCTTGGTTTTCTGTGGTTTTGCTGTTGTGCATTTGCTTGCGAGTTCTGATGGTTTTCTAGATTTTTCCGACGATTTTCTGCGATTGCCGTTCCGTCATTGCCTTTCGTCGGTATGCCCGATACGCTTGGAGCGGATGGCGGGATTGCAAACGATTGGAAAAGGGGCATGATGTTCGACAAGCGGCTGTTTTCCTTGGCTGACGGCGTCGGTCGATTGATTGCGGCGAAAGTTGCCTGCCAATGGCTGGGCCTCGTGGCCAACATCGCCTTCGTCGTGGCTGTGGTGCGTATGCTGCAACCGCTGTTCGCGCCCGTACCGTCCGCCACCGCGCCCTGCATCGCCATTATTCTTATTGCCGCGGTCGTGCGATTCGTCACCATTCGCGCCGCCGCACGTTTCGGTAGCGAGGCCGCCGAACGCGTCAAACTCGCGCTGCGTGAGAAACTGTTCAATAAGATGCTCGCGCTCGGCCCGTCCTACGCGCAGCGCGTGCGCACCGCCGGCGTGGTGCAGTCCGCGGGCGAAGGCATCGAACAAATCCAAAGCTTCTTCGAACTGTTCCTGCCGCAACTGTGCTACGCCGTGCTCGCCCCCATCACGCTGTTCGCCGTGCTTGCGCCGATCGACCTGCCCACCGCCGCGACGCTGCTCGCCTGCGCGCCGCTCATCGTGCTCATCGTCGGCATGGTGGCGATGCGTGCTGCCCGCGTATTCAAGAAATACTGGGGCAAATACACGGATATGGGCGCCGCGTTCCTCGACAATCTGCAGGGACTTGAGACGCTGAAAACCTTCGACGCGGACGAGCGCGCCGCACGAGTCATGGACGAGAAGGCCGAACAGTTCCGCGTGATGACCATGAACGTGCTGCAGATCCAACTGCGTTCGCTCACGGCGATGGATGCCGTGGCGTACGGTGGCGCGGCCGCCGGCATCGGCGTTGCGATATGGCGATTTGTATCCGGCTCGCTCTCGCCGTCTGGCGTTTTCGCGCTGTCCGGCGTGCTGCCGCTTGGTTTGACGCCGATCGCCGCGGTATTGCTGACGATTCTGCTAGCCGCCGATTTCTTCATTCCGCTGCGACAGCTCGGCTCGTATTTCCACGTTGCGATGAACGGCATGACGTCCACGAAACGTATTTTCGCGCTGCTCGACGCGCCCGAACCGGAGCATGGCAGCAAGGAACTGCCGGAATTCGGGGCTTCCGGGCGTGGTGTCGGCGTGGAGTTTCGTGGTGTTTCGTACCGGTATGCGGACGCGGATGTGGATGCTGGGGGTGCTGCTGGTGCGGGGCCTGACGCTGCCGGGTCTGCGGGTGCCGGTGTTGCGAGTCCCCGTCGTATATCGTCCACATCGCATTCCGATATGCGGAACGCGGATGTGGACAGCGTTGATGAGGGCGGCGGCGCGGGTGACGCGCGCGAAACGCGCTACGCCTTGCGCAACGTGGCCCTCCGTGCGCTGCCCGGCGAAGTCACTGCGATCGTCGGGCCATCCGGTTCCGGCAAGTCCACAGCCGTCCAGCTGCTTGCCGGCACGCTTGTCGGATATGAAGGCGATGTGCTGCTGTCCGAAATGCCATCCGGAATGCAGGACGAAGTGCTGGGCGCTATGTTAAGCAGTGCGGCGCCGGATGACAGTGAAACCCTGAAATCGCACCAAATCCGCGACCTCACCGCAGCATCGCTCACCCGCGAAATCTCCATCGTCTCCGCGCACAGCCACCTGTTCGCCGGCACCCTGCGCGACAACCTGCTCATGGCCCGCGCCGACGCCACCGACAACGAGCTGTGGCAGACGCTGGAAGCCGCGCATATCGACGATTTCGTGCGCGCGCAATCGCGAGGACTCGATATGCCGATCACGCAGGACGGCGCGAATCTGTCCGGCGGGCAGAAACAGCGCATTGCGATCGCCCGTGTACTGTTGCGCAGGTCGGCCGTCTATATTTTCGACGAGGCGACCAGCAGCGTCGACGCGGACAGCGAAACGTTGATTTTGCAAACGATTCGCGCGCTCGCCGACGCCGGCGCAACCGTGCTGATGGTCACGCACCGCATGGCGAACGCGGCCGACGCGGACCATGTCGTAGTGTTTGATGGGGGTGTCGTCGTCGAGCAGGGCGCGCATGACGATCTCATGGCCGCGGACGGCACGTATGCCAAGCTGTTCCGGGCGCAGGAAAGCGTGGAACGGGTGGGATTGTCTGGTCGCGTCGCGCCGCGCGTATCGCGTATGACTCATGCGTCTGGTGCGTTTGCCGTGTCTCGGATGTCTGGTTCCGCCGAATCGAACGCCAGTGGCGCCAAATCGGACATGCCAACAACCCAAGTCATCGCCCGCTTGCTGCGCGAAGTCGGCCCACTGCGCAAACCCATGGCCATCGCCTGCGCGTGCGGCATCCTCGGACACCTCGCCGCCACGTTCCTGCCGGTTTTCGGCGTCGCCGCGCTGTTCGCCGCAGCTGGCGCAAAAGTCTGGAATCTCAGCCTTCCTGCGGCAATCGCAGCCATGATTATCTGCGCACTGATCCGCGGCGGCATGCGCTACGCCGAACAGTACATGAACCACAATGTCGCCTTCCGCCTGCTCGCGCTGTTCCGGTCGAAAACGTTTGCCGCGCTGCGTCGCCTCGCGCCCGCCAAACTGTCCGGCAAAGGCAAAGGCGACCTGATCGCGCTGGTCACCACCGACGTCGAACTGCTGGAAATCTTCTTCGCGCACACCATTTCGCCGGTTGTCATCGCCATCGCGACCACCGTGCTTTACACGGTCGCATTGCTTACGTTGAGCCCTGCGATCGCTGTCACGCTGGTCATCGCGCACCTGACCGTCGGCATCGTGCTGCCGAAACTCTTCGCCACGGCGGTAGGCGGTCTCGGTGGGGATATTCGCCGCGAATCCGCCCAACTTGATGACGAAATGCTCGACGATATGCGCGGTCTCGACGAAATCATCCGATTCGGCCAAGGCCATGCGCGGCTTGCCGGCATCGCGTCACGCACGCGCTCGCTCTGGAGCCGCCGTGCCCGGCTGAGTGCCAAGAATGGCGATTTCGCAGGCTTCGGCGCGGTGCTGGTCGTACTGTTCACTGCCATCGCGGCATTGCTGGCGATGGTCACGTCCGGTACGACGATGCCCATCGCTTCCGCCGCTTCCGCCGCCGCCGCAACCATTCAAACCGTCCTTTCCGCGCCCGCCGCCCGCCTGACTGCCGCTTTCGTGCTGCTGGCCAGCTCGTTCGGTCCGACGCTCGCGTTGAGCGCGCTGCCGGCCAATCTCACGCAAACGTTTGCAGCCGCCCGCCGCCTGTTCGCGCTGATGGACGAAACCCCCGCAGTGGAGGAGCGGGGCGATTTCCTGCCGCGCTACCACGGCATGTCCATGCACGACGTCACGTTCGGCTACGGCAATTCGGGCGAGGCTCCAACTTCCGGAAGCGATGCGGATGCCCCCGAGTCGTCCGCCGAGCCAATCCTCAACCACGTCTCGCTCGACGTTCCGCAACACGGCATCCTCGGCGTCCAAGGCCCGTCCGGCCGCGGCAAATCGACCCTGCTGAAGCTGCTCATGCGTTACTGGGACCCGCAATCCGGCTTAGTCGCCCTGTCCGAGGTGCCACTGCCGCAGATCGACGCGCATCATCGCCGTCGCGTGCAAACGATGATGGGGCAGGAAACCTACCTGTTCGACGGCACTATCCGTGAAAACCTGCTTATGGCCTGCGACAGGGGCGATGCGGATAGGGCTGGTAATGCTGGCGATCCGGACGATTCCGCGACTTCCGGCAGGGCGCTCCTTACCCCGCCCGC
>OHYU01001236.1_pt1 | contig 10261 bp, 6 predicted proteins | sample 1580331 | NCBI WGS metagenome assembly OHYU01 (sample SAMEA3882519, study PRJEB24775) | human gut metagenome | biome: human-associated habitat; feature: intestine environment; material: feces | place: Netherlands | collected 2009/2010
AGCTGTCCAGATCATAGGCTAACAGTGTGTACAGCATACCGCTCTTGGTCATGCCTTCGAACAGGGAAGCACCTTCGTGCTGGCCTGCATAGGCTATAATATCGTCAATGGTCCAGCCCTTCTTATCACCTACTTCGGAGGTCTTGCCGACGATCGTGCTTAAGGTGAAGCTCTTCGGAATTCCCACCAGTTTTCCGTCAAAGGTATAACTGTCTACAATATTCTCAAAGAAATCGTCCTTGCTTAATACACTGCTCTTCTCCAGATAGGGTGTCATATCCTCAAATACACCCTTGGAAGCCAGTTCCTTGACATCCAGGTTGGACAGATCCAGGATATCCGGGCACCCGGCTCCGGAGGTAATATCATTGTTCATGGCTGTAATGCCATCCGCCCAGGAAGTTTCGGTCCAGTTATTATCATCGATATATGTTTTAATATTGACATGATATTCATTACTCTGCTTGTTGAAAGCTACGGCTGCTGCCTGAAGGCTCTGGGAGGTATACAGGGTTCCGATCGTGATCTGGGACTTCTGTGCCACCTCACTGGCCTTGGTTTTGGTCAGCTTCACCAGGTCAGTTTCCCCTGTGTTCCAGTCATTGACCACTGCCAGGATCTTACCGTCTGCGGTGGCTGCGGCATAGGTGACATAACTGCCGTTAATATCACTGTCCAGCCAGCTCAGTATTTCGGTAGTCTTCTGGTCTGCGAGACTATAATCATACAGGGCAGTATCCGTATTCACCAGGAGATCATTGTCTATTCCGGCACATAATCCTCCGTTGCCGTTTGTGTTCGGAAAGTTATCATATGTCTGTCCCAATGCTTTGCCGTCAAAGTCGATCTGGGATAGCTTCACATTGCCGGATTGATCGTAATAAGCCAGGTATACCTTGCCGTCTTTTGCCTTTCCCATGCCCTGTATCCACTGGCTGTCCGTCTGCACAGCTCCCTGAAATTGTCCGTCACTGCCAAACAGCCGGATCAGTGAATCAGAGCTGATATAAAATCTGCCCTGGTCGTCCAGACACATGCTGCCCACATAGGAATTGTTCTCATCCTGCTGCATGATATCCGTGATATCCTGTGCCATCAGCTCCGTACCGGATGCATCGTACTTGTGCAATACCGTTGTCTGCTGTGTATAAGCGTCATCACCTTCTGTGGCATTCCACTCAAATTCCGCAGTATAAATATTACCTTCCTCATCTGCCTGCATGGAATAGATTCCACCGCCGTCCGCATTAATGGTGATCGGCAGGTCCTCCCTGGAACCGTCTGTCAGCGAATAAGCTCCAATCACGACCTTGCTCTCACCGGAAGCTTCATCCCATTGGTAATTTGTATAATACAGCTTATCCCCCTGTACTGTCATGTTACTGTAGCTGGAATTCGTATTATCGTCCAGCTCCAGGTATTCGGGAACATATACATATTCCTTCTGTTCTGTCTGTCCCCCCGGATTCGATCCTTCCTGCTTACCGCATGCTGCAAGTGACATTGCCATAACGGATGCCAGCGCGATCGCGGTTGCTTTTCTGCCCCTTAAATTTTTTCTCATATATTTCTCTCCTCTAAATTATGGGTAGCGCCTTACGCTCTTCCCCTAAAAGCAAGTTCTACGGACCTTCCATATTGCTTACTTATTTATGCATATTATACCCTATTTCCATAGTAAAAGCATCTTAAGAATTTATGAACTCAGATTATGATTTGTATAAAAAAGAATCTCGCTTGCGAGATTCTCCGCCTGCGGCGGGTCGCTTTTGCGACATATTTCATAACCGCCGCAGTGCGATCCCTGCGGAGCGTTTTTAATTCATAGGAAGAAATTTCCTATGAATTAAAAAGTATAGGTCCAGGGGACCTATACCATCTTATGCATTTCCGTTTTTCTTCTGTGATGCCGGTACAGGCTTCCCAGTCTGTTGTAGAACCAGAAGGACTGTACCAGAATATTATTGGCTTTTCCGATCTTCTCCTTGGTAGTGCCCCGGTAATAAGATCCTCCGCATTTGATCCCTTCTCCCAGCTTCACCGCCCGGATCAGATCGGATTCACAGTGGATCTGCTCCGGGATGTCAGTATACGCCATACCGACACAGTCCGTTTTGTGAGCATCGCTTCCACCGAAGGTTGGCAGCGCGTACATTTCCGCCAGTACCTTAGCGCAATGGTTGCTCTCTACACTCTCACAGGCATTGAAGCCTTCCAGGAAATCAAACTGATTCATCACCGCCATCTGATTCCGCTTCTTCAGGGTATTGGTGAAGCTTAAATATTTCTCTCCGCAGGGGTGTGCCGGTCCTAATATCCCACCGTTCTTATGCACGATATCGATCAGGATCTGTACCGGCAATCCCCGAAGCTCCAGAATTTTCAGCTTAATGGTCTCCGGCATGATCACCAGAATATGTCCGGCATCAATGGTATCGTATTCAATCCCCTTCAACACTACAAAATCTTTATATTTTTGATCCTTGATGTTTCGTTTCCACGCGCGGTAACCATTATATGAATTATGATCGCTGACCAACATACCGTCAAAACCCTTGCGGATCAATTCCGCAATAAAATCCTCAATAGGAACCTTTCCATCCATAGATCCTTCTTTTGTATGACAATGCATATCAAATTTCATCTGTTTTGTTCCTTCTTTCTCTTGTGGCTTACGTCTTTGGCCCATGCCAAGTATAACAGATTCCCTCATAGCATACAACGCTTTTGCGAAAAATAAAACAGGCACCGGATGTATTCCACCCAATGCCTGTTTTATTTGATATTCTATTTTACCACACGTACACGGAAGACACCGTCAATCTTCTGCAAAGCCTCTACCAGATCCTGTGTTGCCGCACTTTCAATATCCAGCATGGTATATGCCACTTCACCGCGGGATTTGTTGGTCATATCGGAGATATTGATGTTCTTCTCACCGATCACTGCGGTAAACTGATTCAGCATATTGGTAATATTTTTATGGAAAATGGCAATTCTTCCGGCCTGGCTGCATACGCCCATGTCACAGGCAGGATAATTTACGCTGTTGCGGATATTGCCGTTCTCCAGATAATCCATCATCTCTTCCACAGCCATCTTCGCACAGTTATCCTCGGATTCCTCGGTGCTTGCGCCCAGATGAGGGATCACGATACAGCCGGGCTGTCCTGCTGTCGTAGGATTCGGGAAATCAGACACATAACGGGCTACCTTGCCACTCTGTAAAGCCTCCAGGACATCTGCCTCATTTGCCAGAAGATCTCTTGCAAAGTTCAACAGGACCACGCCATCTTTCATTTTGCTGATGGCTTCCTTGTTGATCATACCCTTTGTAGAATCCAGAAGCGGTACATGTATCGTAATGTAATCACAGTCTGCATAAATTTCTTCCACATTCATCACATGCTTGACGGAACGGCTTAAGTTCCAAGCAGCATTGACGGATACGTAAGGATCATAGCCATAGACTTCCATACCAAGGCTTACTGCTGTATTGGCCACCTTGACGCCGATAGCACCCAGACCGATGACACCTAACTTTTTGCCCATTACTTCCGTACCGGCGAATTTCTTCTTTTCTTTTTCTGCGGCTTTGGCAATGTCAGCGTTGTCTTTGGATGCCTTGACCCATTCGATACCGCCTACCACATCACGGGCAGCTAACAGCATACCAGCGATCACCAGTTCCTTTACGCCATTGGCGTTGGCACCGGGCGTATTGAATACTACGATACCCTTTTGGGCACATTTATCCAGAGGAATGTTGTTGACACCGGCTCCGGCTCTCGCTACTGCCAGCAGATTTTCCGGCAGATCCATCTCATGCATGGAAGCACTGCGGACCAGAACGCCCTCTGCGTCATTCATATTATCGGTTACTTTATAGTCTGCTGTCAGACGATCCAGTCCCACTTTGGAAATGGGATTCAGGCAATTGATCTGAAACATTTTTCTCCCCCTTAAGCGTTCTCCGCTTCAAACTTCTTCATGAACTCTACCAGCTTCTCCACACCTTCGATGGGCATTGCATTGTAGATACTTGCTCTCATGCCGCCTACGGTTCTGTGACCTTTCAGGTTCTCGAAACCGGCTTCTTTTGCTTCTTTTACGAACTTGGCATCCAGCTCCTCATTTCCGGTAATGAACGGAACATTCATCAGGGATCTGTCTTCCTTGCGGACGGTTCCCTTGAACAGCTTACTTTCATCCAGGTAGTCATACAGGATCTTCGCCTTTTTCTCATTGCGCTCCTTCATTGCTTCCAGACCGCCCATCTTCTTCAGCCATTTAAATACCTTGCCGCAGATATAGATGCCGTATGCGGGAGGCGTATTGTACAGAGAATCCGCATCTGCATGGATTTTATAACGAAGCATGGTCGGTGTACCGGGAAGTACATCTTCGGTGATCAGATCCTCACGGATAATTACGATAACCACACCAGCAGGTCCGATATTTTTCTGTACGCCGCCATAGATCACACCGTATTTTGTCACATCTACCGGCTCGGATAAAAAGCAGCTGGATACATCTGCAACCAGGGGCTTACCCTTGGTATTGGGCAGGGTCTTGAATTTCGTACCGTAAATAGTATTATTCTCGCATATGTACACGTAATCTGCATCCTCGCTGATGGGCAGATCGGAGCAATCGGGAATATAAGAGAAAGTCTTATCCTCGGAAGAAGCGATCTTATTTGCCTTACCGTACAGGGAAGCCTCCTGGTATGCCTTCTTCGCCCACTGACCAGTTACGATGTAGTCTGCCACACGGTTCTTCATCAGGTTCATGGGGATCATGGCAAACTGCTGGCTCGCACCGCCCTGTAAAAACAGTACCTTATAGTTGTCCGGGATATTCATCAGCTCTCTGAGATCAGCTTCCGCTTCCTTAATGATCGTATCATAGGCTTTAGATCGATGGCTCATCTCCATTACGGACATGCCGGTTCCTCTATAATCCAGCATTTCATCGGCTGCTTCCTGTAATACCTCCTCAGGGAGTACTGCAGGGCCTGCGGAAAAGTTATACACTCTTGCCATTTTCAAAGACCTCCTCGATATTTTCTAAATTTTTTATAAAAAGCATAGGTATAGAATAAGCTTTTCATTTGCTTTAGTCAACTACATTGTTAAATTATTTTCAATTTGTTCGTCCATCAAGGACAATTTGTCTGAAAATGTCTGTGCCATTAATAAAACATTACGACAGGGGTGCCGATCTGCACGCAATCAAACAATTCTTCCATTTTGTCCTTTGGTGTATTGATACAACCGTGGGAACCGGCAGTCTGGTAGATGTCCCCGCCGAATTCTTTGCGCCATCCGGCGTCATGAATACCGATACCGACCTTCACAGGCATCCAGAATTTCACAGGAGATGCATACCCCGGTCCCCGTAAGACACGATTTTTCTGCTTATTATAGACAAAATTGACGCCTTCCGGCGTTCCCATGCGCCGCCGCATATTGCCTGTCACAATCTCCGTCTCCAGCTTCAATACACCTTTTTCGTAATAGTACATTTTCTGTTCTGTCATATCCACTTCGATATAGGTGTCACCAATATCATTTTTCCCATAGCAGAAGGCTTCTCTCTCATAACTAGGTATATGTGACTGCGGCGTGCCTGTATGTACACCGGGATCCAGCAGATGCTCCAGCAGGTAGGCAGTCTCCTTTTTCCGGTCCATCTTGCTGCCATAGGTTCCGCCATCGATGGTAATCACATCCCCACGGGTACTGTGAAACTGTCTGGTTCGTCCATAGCCGTCATATTCTTCCGCCAGGCTCTGCACATACGCCGTCACAGCCTCCTCGTCCAGTACAAAGCTTCCCTTCTCATCCTGCACCGGCAGCCCGTTCTCCGCTGTCAGAAAAAAAGCACAGTCCGCTGCTGTCATCGGATGTCTCTCTTCGCCGAAGCAGTAGACAATATCGCAGGTCTGAAATCTCTCGATCTCTTTCCACAGATTCCGCAGGGCTTTTTGACTCTCATCCGGTGTTATCTCATAGTAACATCCGCTCTCCTGCAGATTCAGTGTTTCCTGCCCATTCTCCACGATTTGTTTTAACGCCAAAAAAGCCTTCTCCAGATCGATACGGTCGCTCAGTCCGTCCGTGAAGACATAGGCACCCTCCGCATCCCTGGTAAGGCTGTAATCTTTTATTCTCTTCTGTTCCGTCTGTACGAAATCCAGGGCGTTGTAGGCTCTGCGAAGCGCCTCCTCATCCACAGTCACCGCAGGTGCCAGGGTCCGCCTGGAATGAAACAGAACATTGTCCACCCACAGATAAGGATTCTGTTCCTGTCTGTATGCTTCCAGTGCGCTGCTAAAGTCCGCGTGATAATCCACATCAGCGAGAGTGATCGTGTATTTCTCTCCCGCTTTATCCACGATGACAACATCCGGAGCTTCTGTATGTGACAAAAGCTCCGAATTCACTTCTTCCACCGTTTTCCCGGTACAGTATACTCCGTTGATCCAGGTATTCAGAGAAAAACCTTCCCTGTAGTATAATGCCAGGACAAAATATACTGTCAGCAGAAACAGCAGTAATATCAGTACCGCAAAAAGTAATCTCTTCGTCGTCTTATTCATCAGGACTGCCTTTTCAAATCATCTCCGTCAAATACTTCGCTGATGGGGGCTCCTGCCGGAACCATGGGGAATACCTTATCATCCTCCGGGATCATGCACTCGATCATTACCGGTGCCTTCAGGGCAATGGCCTTCTCGATGGCCGGTGCCACTTCTTCCTTTTTGGTCACGCGGATGGCGGTACAGCCCAGTCCTTCTGCCACCTTGCAGAAATCCACCTTATCCTTCAGTACTGTCTGGGAATAGCGTTTCCCATAGAACAGTGTCTGCCACTGTCTTACCATGCCCAGCACCTGGTTGTTGATGACCACCTGGATGATGGGAATGTTGTAACGGCTGGCAGTAGCCAGTTCGTTCATGTTCATGCGGAAACATCCGTCGCCTGCAATGTTGATGCAGACCTTATCCGGCTGTCCGATCTGCGCACCGATGCAGGCTCCCAGACCGTAACCCATGGTACCTAATCCTCCGGAAGACAGGAAGGTACGGGGCTTCGTATAATGATAATACTGTGCCGCCCACATCTGATGCTGTCCCACGTCTGTGGTGATGATGGCTTCTCCGTTCGTTACACGGTCAATCTCCTGCATGATATAAGGGCAGGACAGATTTTCGTCATCGTATTTCAGGGGATATTTTTCCTTCAGTTCCGTTATATGTGCCATCCACTCCGGATGTTCCTGTTTGGACAGACAGGCATTTAATTCTGTCAGAGTCTTCTTCAGATCTCCTACCAGAGAAGCGTCCACGCGAATATTCTTATTGATCTCCGCAGCATCCACATCCAGCTGGATGATCCTTGCATTCTCCGCGAATTTCTTCGGGTTACCGGTCACACGGTCGGAGAATCTGGCTCCCAGTGCCACCAACAGATCACATTCGCTGACTCCAAGGTTCGAAGTCTTGGTACCATGCATGCCGATCATGCCGGTATAGCGCTCACTTTTTCCATCAAAGGCTCCCTTACCCATCAAAGTATCACATACCGGTGCATCGATCAGTTCTGCGAATTCTGCCACCTCAGCACTTGCCTCGGAAATGATAGCTCCGCCGCCCAGATAGATGTATGGTTTTTTCGCCTTGTGGATCATCTCCGCTACCAGCATCAGTTCTTCCCTGGTGTAACGGGTCACTCTCTCCTCCGGCTGAATCGTCATGGGAGTATATTCACAGGCAGCTGCCGTCACATCCTTCGTAATATCGATCAGGACAGGGCCGGGTCTTCCGCTTCTGGCGATATGGAATGCCTTGCGGATGGTATCAGCCAGGATCTCCACATTTTTCACAATATAGCCATGCTTCGTAATGGGCATGGTCACGCCGGCGATATCCACCTCCTGGAAGCTGTCCTTACCGAGTAAAGGCAAGGTAACGTTGGCGGTGATCGCTACCATCGGTACAGAATCCATGTAAGCCGTAGCGATACCGGTGACCAGATTCGTGGCGCCGGGACCGCTGGTAGCCATGCAGACACCTACTTTTCCCGTAGCTCTCGCATAGCCGTCCGCCGCATGTGCCGCCCCCTGTTCATGCGAAGTCAGAATATGCCTGATCTCCCCACTGTGCTTATAAAGTGCGTCATAAATATTAAGGATTGCTCCGCCGGGGTAACCGAATACGGTATCTACCCCCTGCTCCTTCAGACATTCTACCAGAATTTCCGATCCCGTTAACTGCATTTCAAAATCCCTCCGGTTATTTTAATGATTGCTTAATTCTTCTGAGAAGGTGCTTCCAGTACCGCACCGCGGTTGCCGCTGGTCACCAGTTCATGATATCTTGCCAGGTAGCCGGTCGTGATCTTAGGCTCTCTGGGCTGCCATTTTGCTCTTCTCGCTGCCAGTTCTTCGTCGGAGACCAGTACATCCAGTTTGTTCTCCGGAATGTTGATGCGGATGATATCGCCCTCTTCTACCAGTGCGATCGGGCCACCCACTGCTGCCTCCGGAGACACATGTCCGATGGATGCGCCACGGGAAGCTCCGGAGAAACGTCCGTCAGTGATCAGTGCCACGCTGGAGCCCAGTCCCATGCCCGCAATGGCAGAGGTGGGATTCAGCATCTCTCTCATGCCGGGACCACCCTTAGGTCCTTCATAGCGGATCACTACTACATCGCCTGCGACGATTTTACCGGACTTGATAGCATCAATCGCATCTTCTTCACAGTCAAATACTCTGGCAGGGCCTTCGTGCACCAGCATCTCCGGTGCCACAGCAGATCTCTTGACCACGCCGCTGTCCGGTGCCAGGTTGCCCTTTAGTACGGCAATACCGCCGGTCTGGGAATAGGGGTTGTCGATGGGTCGGATGGCCTTGTCGTTCAGGATGTGTGCGCCCTTGATGTTCTCGCCCAGCGTCTTGCCGGTAACGGTAGGCACATCCAGATCCAGCAGGCCCTTCTTGGCCAGCTCTGCCTGCACAGCAGGAATGCCGCCTGCGGCGTACAGATCCGGCATGTGAGTGGGGCCGGCCGGTGCCAGATGGCACAGGTTGGGGGTCTTGGCGCTGATCTCATTGAACAGCTTCAGGTCGATGGGCACACCGGCCTCATAGGCGATGGCCAGCAGGTGCAGCACCGTGTTGGTGGAGCAGCCCAGCGCCATATCACAGGTCAGAGCGTTGCGGATGGAGCGCTCGTTGATGATCTGGCGTGCGGTGATGCCCTTCTTGACCATATCCATAATGGCCATACCGGCGTGCTTTGCCAGCTGCAGACGCTTGGAGTAGACGGCGGGAATGGTGCCGTTGCCGGGCAGTGCGATGCCGATGGCCTCGCACAGGCAGTTCATGCTGTTGGCGGTGTACATGCCGGAGCAGCTGCCGCAGCTGGGGCAGCAGTTGCAGGTGCAGTCTTCCAGCTGATCCTCGGTGATCATACCGGCCTTGTAGGCACCCACAGCCTCGAACATCTTGGAAAGGCTGACCTCTTCGCCGCCGTAGGTACCGGCCAGCATGGGGCCGCCGGAGCAGACCACAGCGGGCACATCCATGCGCACCGCTGCCATCACCATGCCGGGCACGATCTTATCGCAGTTGGGCACCAGCACCAGACCGTCCAGCTGGTGGGCCATGAGCATGGTCTCCACGCTGTCGCAGATCAGCTCGCGGGAAGCCAGCGAGTACTTCATGCCCACATGGCCCATGGCGATGCCGTCGCACACGCCGATGGCAGGGATCAGGATGGGGGTGCCTCCTGCCATCTCAACACCGGCCTTTACGGCATCGGCGATCTTGTCCAGATTCATATGGCCGGGCACGATCTCGCTGTAGGCGCTCACCACGCCGATCAGCGGGCGCTCCAGCTCTTCCTTGGTATAGCCCAGTGCGTAGAACAGGCTTCGGTTCGGAGCGCGCTCCGAGCCCTTGGTCACATTGTCGCTTCTCATTTCAAATCCTCTTTTCTGTCAAAAACCCTCTCCGTCACGGCTGCGCCGTGCCACCTCTCCCGAAGGGGAGAGGTTTTTGCGGAGGATCTATAAGTATAAGGTTCCCACTTTCAACAAAAGCTCCCCCTTTCGGGGGAGCTGGCCGCCGAAAGGCGGCCTGAGAGGGTTTTCCTATTACTTCTTCAGCCAGCTCATCATGCTGCGCAGCTCTGCGCCGACCTTCTCGATGGGCAGCTCGGCTTCCATGCGGCGCTTTGCCAGGAAGTGGA
>OHYU01001243.1_pt1 | contig 10186 bp, 8 predicted proteins | sample 1580331 | NCBI WGS metagenome assembly OHYU01 (sample SAMEA3882519, study PRJEB24775) | human gut metagenome | biome: human-associated habitat; feature: intestine environment; material: feces | place: Netherlands | collected 2009/2010
CAGGCACCGCCGGGCAGGGGGGCTTTTTCAAAAACGTGTACCCTCTCCCCCTTCATCTGGCCATCCCTCACCAGATAGCAGGCTGCCGTCAGGGCCGCCAGGCCGCTGCCGATGATATAAGCCGATTTGCGATCCACGCCTTCAGGCTTGCGGGGCCTCGCAAAGGCTTCGTAATTGCCACTGGAATAATACATAGACGTGACCTCCATTTTGTTCTGTACCGGCAGCACGTTCGGCCCCGGTTTGTTTGATTCTGGCATCAGTATACCCCGCCGCTTCCCGTCCTACAACAAACAAAACCGCCCAACTGCCGCAATTTTTGGCAAATGGACAGGTTTGCATAGAAAAAATCCGCCCCCGGCGTACCGGAGACGGATAAAAAGTTTTATGATGACTCAGAATGTCAGCCGCATCTGATGCCAGACGACATCGCCGTGGGTGGAGACGGAAACGCCCTCATCCACGAAGCCGAACTGCGCATAAAAGCCGATGAGCCGTTCTTTGCAGGTGAGCACGATGCCCTTGCGCCCGGCGGCTTTCGCGTCGGCGCAAACCTGACGCAGAACACGGGAAGCACAGCCTTCGTGCCGATGGGCCGGGGCGGTGACGACGCTGAATATCATCTGCCACCCACCCTTCGGCGTGTGAAGATGGGGGTCATCGTACATCTCATCGGTGAGGTCGGGCATATCGGTGACGAAGCCGTTGACGAAAGCTTTCACCTCGCCGCCCTCGTCCAGCAGCCAGAAACAGTCCGGGTAGACAGCCACACGCCCGGCGATGCTCTGCCGGGACGCCCCCTCAGCGGGCGGGTAGGACGCAGCTTCGATTTCGGCCAGTGTGTCCACATCAGCGGGCAGTGCATGACGGATGCTCATGTTCTCCCCTCCTCAGGCTTTGGCGGCGGGAGCCACTTCAAAGTCGATCTTGCCCAGATTGACGTCGGCGCGGACGATGGTGATCATCATCTTGTCGCCGAGGCTCCAGGTCTTGCCGGAAGCGGGGTCGGTCAGGCGGACGCCCTCGGTCAGGCTGGTGCCGGAGGGAGTCAGGCTGGAAGCAGGCACGAAGCCCTCCACGCCGTTGTCCAGCTCGATGAAGAGGCCGCGCTGGGTCACGCCGGAGATGGTACCCTCGTAGCACTCGCCCAGATGGCGGCGGGCATACTCGGCCTTGTAGCAGTCCTCAGCCTTCCGCTCGATCTGCATGGCGATGACCTCGCGCTCGCTGGACTGCTTGGAGGCGCGCTCTGCGAAATCGGTGTAGCGGAGGATCATGGTCTCCTTCTCCGTCCCCTTGAGCAGATCGGTCATGATGCGATGGATGGCCAGATCGGGGTAACGGCGGATGGGGCTGGTGAAGTGGGCGTAGTCCTTCAGCACCAGACCGTAGTGGCCCTTGGGCTTTTCCTCGTACACAGCCTTGGACATGCAGCGGAGCATTCCGGTGTTGACGATCTGCTCAAATGGGGTGCCGCGCACGCCTTCCAGAATGGCGCTCAGCTCCTTGGGGGTGGGCACCTCCTTGGCAAAGTGGTCGTTGATGCCGCAGGCCTGCAGCAGGCTGTGCAGGCGCTCCAGCTTCTCGCCGTTGGGCTCCTCGTGGACACGGTAGACAAAGGGGATCTGCTTGACCCGGGCAAAGTGGGCGGCGCACTGGTTGGCCAGCAGCATGAACTCCTCGATCATGGCCTCGCTCTCGCCGGAGGTGCGCTTTTTCACATCGATGCAGTGGCCGTTCTCATCCAGAATGAGCTTGACTTCCCCGCTCTCGAAATCGATGCAGCCGCGCTCCTTGCGCAGGCGGGCGCGGTGGGCGTACAGCTCCTTCATGGCGGGCAGCTGATCCAGCACCTCGGCGTACTTGGCCTGCGTCTCGGCATCGGCAGTGCCGGCCAGCAGGGCGTTGATCTCAGAATACACGCCCTTGACTCGGCTGCAGATGATGGATTTGACGAACTTGTAGTCGGTCAGATTGCCGTCCTGATCCAGACGCATCAGGCAGGAGAACGCCAGGCGCAGCTCCTTCTCGTTCAGGGAGCAGATGCCGTTGGAAAGGCTCTTGGGCAGCATGGGCACGACCTGATCCGCATAGTAGACCGAAGTGGCGCGGTTGAAGGCCTCCTCGTTCAGCTCACTGCCGGGCTTGACGTAGTGGGAGACATCGGCGATGTGAACGCCCAGCTCATAGCCGCCACCGGGGAGCCGGGTCAGGCTGACGGCATCGTCGATATCCTTGGTCTCGGCGCTGTCGATGGTGAAGATGGGCAGAGCGCGCAGATCCATGCGGCCCTTGCAGTCCTCCTCAGACACGGTCATGTCCTCGAACTTCTTGGCCTCGTCCCGCACCTTCTCGGGGAAACGGGTGTGGATGTCCTTGGCATAGAGCAGGGCCTTGGCGCAGCGCTTGGCCTCCTCGCAGCTGCCAAAGCGCATGGAAACGCCCACGCGGTGATCCTCCTGCCGGGTCCCGCGCTGCAGGATCTCCACAGCCACCTTGTCGCCGTCCTTCGCGCCGCCCTCGCAGTCGCGCTGGATGGTCATGGAGATGGCCGGGCAGTCATCGGGCACGAACTTCAGGCGGCCCTCGATGCGGCGGACAGTGCCCACCATGTCGTTCTTCTGCTCGAGCACGGCAAGGATCTCGCCCTCATCGCTGCCCTCCACCCGGGGGTGGGCAAACTTTTCCACCAGAACAGAATCGCCGGGCATGGCACCGCGGGTGAAGCGGCCCGGGATGAAGATATCGCCGGATTCATCCTCCAGCATCACAAAGGCAAAGTTCTTGCCCAGCTTGACCACCTTGCAGGGCAGGGCCTTTTCGGCACGGCCGGAGCGGGCAGTGAAGAACACGCCGGACTTCTGGCAGACCACAGCATCGTGCACCAGCTCGTCCAGAGCCTCCATCACCTTGCGGTCCGCGGCACGGTCGCCGCCGAACTTTGCCTTGAGGTCCTTGACCATGCAGGGCTGGTTCTGGATGGCATGTTCAATTTTATCGCGTAATGACATATTTTTCTCCTTAACACTTTTCCGGCATTCTCCAATGGAACCCGGACAACTTCTTTCCCACGAGAGGTTTAGACAGAAAAACAGCCCCGCCTTACACGGGGCTGTACACGAGTGCTCAGGCCAGACGGCTGGCGAACACACAGGCCAGGATAGCCACCACAAAGAACACGATGCCTGCAATGCGGGTCACCTTGGCCAGCATCTGATCCGCAGGGGTCAGGCGTGCATTGTTGGCACCGCCCACACCACCGTTGATGGCACCGGCCAGACCCTGACCGTGGGTGTGCTGCATCAGGGTGAGGAGGATGATGACGGCCGAGACGACCAGCAGGATGGCACCGCCGACGATTTCAATGACAGACATGGATGGAACGCTCCTTTTATCTTTAGTTTCATAGAGACTGCATACAAATACAAGTGTATGATAGCACAAAAGCCCGGGAAATGCAAGAAAAACCGTGAGCTACGGGGCCAGAATTTCCAGCCCTGCCGCCACCCGGGCAAAGATGGCCGCGCTGGAAAAGGCAGGCTCGGCCTGCGTGTCCTGCAGCACCACGATAGTATAGCTGGGCTGCTCTGCCGGGACAAAGCCCGCAAACCAGTAATTTTTCAGCTCTGTACCGCCGGAAAACTGGCCGGTCTGGGCCGTGCCGGTCTTGCCTGCCGCGGTCTGGCCGGGCAGGGCGGCCTCATGGCCGGTGCCCCCGGCCACTACACCCGCCAACAGGGCCTGCAGGGCGGCGGCGGTGCGCTTTGTAAGCACCCGCCTGCTCCGGACATGGGAAAGCGCCGTGAGGGGTGTGCCGGTGGTCTCGTCCAGAGTGGTCTCCAGCAGCAGCGGGGTGCGGCAGATCCCCCCGCAGGCAATGGTGTTCATCATGGCGGCGACCTGCAGAGGGGATGCCAGCAGCTCCCCCTGCCCAAAGCAGAAATTGGCGTAGGCCCCGCTGGACGCAAGAGCCTCCTGTTCCGGCAGGACCCCCGCCGCCGTGTGCAGGGCATCGGTGAGCGGGATCGCCTGCCCGAAGCCCAGCTGCTCTGCCATGGCGCGGACGGCATCAGCCCCCAGCGCCTGCCCCAGCCGGATGAAGTAGCCGTTGCAGCTCTTTTCCAGCGCGCCGGCCAGATCCACCTCGCCATGGGGGATGCCGCCCGCACAGCGGAAGATCCGGCCATCCACCGCGCACCAGCCGGGGCAGGTGTAGACAAAGCCGCTCTCCCCTGCCTCCAGCGCCGCTGCCGCCACCACCGGCTTGAACACCGAGCCCACGGCATAGCACTGGAACGCCCGTTCCAGCAGGGGGCTGTCCGGGGCGTTCAGGCTGGCCGAAATGTTTTCCGGATCATAGCCGGGGCGGCTGACGCAGGCCCGCACCTTGGCGTTGGCGGTGTCCAGCACCAGGATGCAGCCGCTCTGCATCGTCTCGTTGGCCACGGCTTCGGCGGTCTGCTGGATCTCCCGGGAAAGGGTCAGCTGCACCCCCACGGCCCCGCTGTCGGCGGGGGTGAGGACGGGCTCGGCCCGCAGCTTTCCCTGGGCGTTGACGGTGCAGAGCAGGGTATCCCCCGCCCCGCTGCCGGTGAGCAGTTCGTCAAAGGCGGCTTCCAGACCGGCAGCACCATGGCCCTCGCCATCGAGATACCCCAGCAGCTGCACTGCCAGCGGAGCGGCAGAGCTTCGCCGCGCCGCTGGCCAGCAGGAAACGCCCAGCGCGGAAACATCCCGGTCCACCTCCAGCAAGAACGGGGACGCGGCGTTCCGCTTCTGGTAGAGCGTCGCCTGCCCGGCGGCATCGGTGTAGGCGAACAGGCGGGCATAGCTGCCCTCCCCGGGCACGCAGAGGGCCATCCAGCGGGTGGTCTGCCCCGTGAGGAGCTGGCCCCTGTGATCATAAAAATTGCCCCGCCGGGCGGGCAGGTGGAGGGTGACCACGCTCTGCGCCGCCGCCCGGGCCCCGTAGTCCGTGTCGGAGCAGAGCCAGTACAGGCGGCAGACCACCGCCGCAAAGCAGAACAGCAGGGCCCCATACAGGGCCAGCACCCGTTTGCCGGACATGAAAACGCCCCCTCTCCCGCTTAGGATGGGCAGGAAAGGGGGCGTTGATGCGTTCAGGAGCAGATTTTTCGGACGAGCTCAGCGGCGCGGGCGGCATCCTCGGCCGTGGCGGTACCGTTGTAGCGGGCTTTGAGGTAGATCTGGCGCAGCTCGGCCTCGGCGGCAAAGTCCATACCGAAAGCGCGGCCGGTCAGGTCAAGGCTGGTATCGCCCCGCAGGATGGTCACGCCGTGGCGCTGGCAGTGGTCCAGATAGATGGCATACTCCCGCCGCACAGTGGTGTCCGTGCAGGCAGTGTCCGTGTGCCGGAACTTCTGGCGCAGGAAATGCCGCACCACCAGCACCGCACAGAGGACCGCCAGCAGGATACCGAGCACGGTCAGCATCGACATCCCGTTGATGAGCGGTTCTGCGTTCTCGGCGGCCTTTTGGGCGTTGGCGATGACCTCATCGGTAGATACGATCTCAGTGCGCTCCAACGGTTTGGGCGGAAAGAGGGTGAAGAGCCAGTGGATGAACTGCAGGATGCCGTGGAACAGCCAAGTCACACCCTGCACCACAATGTTGTTCAAAAACAGCTGCAGCACCGGCACGATCCCGCCAAAGTAAACGGCAGACGCAGCCGCCTTTGCACCGGCAACCACAACACTGCGGCTGAGCAGGAACGGCCCTGCACACACCGCCGCCAGCACGCCGCCGGAAAGCAGCAGATAGCCCGGCCGGGTGGAGATCTCCGGGTCCTGCCGGGTGGTGCGGTTGAACCCCACCAGAAGCACCGCTGCCGCCGTCGCAAAGGGCAGGGCCGCCGAAAGCACCGCGTTGGCGTTCCACAGCAGCATTGCCACTGCAAAGAAGGGCCATACCCGGCAGAGCCAGCGCAGGCGCTCGGCCTGCCGCATCGGCGAAAGGGCAAAATCGCCGGTGTAGGCCAGCAGCACCGGGTAGACTGCCGCCGGGAAGTAGCAGAACTTGTCCGCCCCTGTAGGCAGGAGGAGCAGCGCCGCCGCGCTCAGGGCCGCAAGAGTGGTGCGGAGGGGGCGGCTGCCCTCAAAGCAGGAGGCCAGACCAAAGCAGAGGGCAGGCCAGACCAGCACCAGCGGCATGGGTGTCCCGCCGAAGCTGGCGGCAAAAAAGCCCGCAAAGGCATAGTAAAAGCTCAGATCACCTGCCAGGCGCAGGGTATGTAAGAACATCATGCGCCCGCCTCCCCTGTCTGGGCCGTCTCTGCGGCCATTTCCGGAGTGAGCACCAGCAGCGGAATGCCAGGCAGGGGCTGCACGGCAGCACGCACAGCTTCTTCCGGCTCCGTTGTCACCACGATGCAGCTGACCTGCTCCTGCGGGTGGTAGTATTCGGCGCAGAACCGCGCGCAGGAAAGGACGGTCTGCCCGGTGGCGCGGCCCAGAATTTCCAACACCTTGCGGTAGTGTTCGGGGCCGTAGCCCTGCGGGGTTTCCAGCGGTTTTCTCCACTCCTCACCGGAGAGAGCCGCATTGAGCAGCAGGTCAAAGGCAGCGTTTGCCGCAAAGCGGTAGGACACCGCCTTTTCTTCCAGCCTCCGGCAGATTGTGCGGGCCATGGAGTAGCAGAGCTCCGCCGGTTCCGGGTGGTCGTAATCCTTGGTATCCGCATGGACTAGCACCACTGCCCGGGGCTCAGTGGTGTAATCCCACTTTTTGACCATAAGCCCCTGCCCCCGGACGCTCTGCTTCCAGGCGATGGAACGCATGGGGTCACCGCTGGTGTAGGGACGGTAACCCGCCGTGAGAATAGGATCCTCGTAGAGATAGCGGTTCACCGAAAGCTCGCCCAGAAAACCGCCCAGCATCTCTTCCAATTCCGGCAGAGCGCACTCCCTGGGTGGAACGATGAGCTCGTGGAAGCCCCGCTCGGTGCGGGACTGTTCCACAAGACCCAGAAAGTCGCCGCCGATGACCTGCATCGGTTCCAGCACATAGCGGCCCCGGCGTTCCAGCCTGAGGGCGGTGGAGAAATCTGCCTCCTGCCCCGGGCGCAGCCAGGTGGTGAACCGCACCGTGTGGCCCCAACCTGTCTGATCCTGCGTAATGTGGTGCTCCGTGCAGGGAAGAAACTCCTTGTTCAGGTGGAGCTTTGCCGCCAGGAACATCTTCCAACGGGGGCCGCTGTTCCGGACAACGAGGTGGATCACGGCGGGCTCCCCGGCTTCCACAAGATGATCCTCCACTTCCAGCCGCCCCTGCACATCGTCAAGGCTGTGGGCTGTGCTGTAACGCTCCAGCCCAAGGGCTGTGGCCACCAATAGCAGCGCGAAGATGACGGCGCTCATTCCGCATTCTCCAGCGGCACAGTGATCTCGGCCAACAGCTTGCGCATCCGCAGAGCGGCGGCCTCGGCGTTCATGCTGCTGCCCAGAGAAATGCGGTGAGAAAGCACCGCCGGGGCCAGCCCTTTGATGTCCTCGGGGATGACGTATTCCCTGCCCTGCAAGGAGGCATACGCCTGCGCAGCCTGATAGAGCGCCAGCGCACCGCGGGTAGATACGCCGCTGACAAAGCCGCTCTGTGTGCGGGTGGCTTCCACGATGTCCATAAGGTAGTGCTTGACCTCCTCGGAAACCTTGACCTCCCGGTAAGCCGTGCGGACATATGCGGTCTCCTCGGGAGTGACGACGGCCTGCAGCTCGTTCAGCACGGTCTGGGCCGAAGGGCGGGAGAGCACCTCCAGCTCCTGCTCCCGGGTCATATAGCCCAGCGACAGCCGCATGAAAAAACGGTCCATCTGGGCATCTGGCAACGGGAAGGTGCCAAAGGATTCCAGCGGATTCTGGGTGGCCAGCACCATAAAAGGCTCAGCCAGGCGGCTGGTCACGCCGTCCACGGTAATCTGCCTTTCCTCCATGGCTTCCAGCAGGGCCGACTGGGTACGGGGCGTGGCGCGGTTGATCTCGTCCGCCAGCACAAAGTTGGTGAAGAGCGGGCCGGGCCGGAACTCGAACTCACCGGACTTCTGGTTGTAGAAATTGATGCCGGTCAGATCGGAGGGCAGCAGGTCGGGCGTGAACTGCACCCGTTTGAAGTCCCCGCCCACCGTGCGCGCAAATGCACGCAGGAGCATGGTTTTGCCGGTGCCGGGCTTATCTTCCAGCAATACATGACCTCCGCAGAGGAAGCTGACCAGAATTTTCTCGGTAGCATCCTCCTTGCCCACAATGACGCGGGCACAGTTGGACACAACTTTTTCGCGGTAGGCGGTAAAAGCGGCAGTGTTCATTGGTGTTTCCTTTCCCAAAAACAATTTTTCTAAGTGTACTCTTGTTTGGAAAGGGTGTCAACAAAAAAGAAGGCAGAGCCTCCCGGGTGGGAAGTTCTGCCTTCTGCGGCGTATTGAATTGGTATGGGGAGCCGGTGCGGCTTAGTACATGCCGCCCTTCCAAACCACACTTTTGGAGCCGAATCACGAATATCGGGAAACGTAGACTTTTGTAGAATTATCAAGGCCACAAGCCGATTTTTCCAGATTCTCAGTTTTTGCACGATTCACGCTTTTCTACGCAAATCTACGCCACTTACCGGGTGATTGGCGTAAGTTTTGGCGTAAGCAATTCCGCTTCATGCGTCGAAAATCACAGGTTGCCGGCGATCTGTTCAAAGGCTCTTTCAACCGATTCAAAGCTGCTGTGCGTGTAGACATCCAACGTCACACTGGCATTGGAGTGTCCCATCAGGTATTGCAGGCTTTTTACATCCAGCCCGGCCTGCTGAACATTGGTGCAGAAGGTGTGTCGCAGCACATGAGGTGTAATGCGCGGAACAGGTTTGCCGTACGCCTTCTCAAACTTTCCCTGCACGCCACGCATATAGTTTTCCAAGTGCATTGCCACCTTCGGCATTCCGGACTTGTCCAGAAAGAGGAATCCGCTGCAACCATCCACCAGCGCTTCCACTTTCGTGGACGCTCTGGCTTTTACTACACGCCGCAACGCTGCACAAACGGTATCTGTCATGGGAACATTGCGGATACCGCTTTTTGTTTTCGGCGGTGTGACAAAGTAGGGCTTTTCAGCCGTCCGGCAAAGCTGCCGCCGGACATGGATGCAGTGCCGCTCAAAGTCGATATCTGCTCGTGTCAGGCCATACAACTCACTCACACGCAAGCCGGTTCCCATAAGAATGACGATATCATCATAATAGTTGCCGCCATAGTCTTGAACGAATTGCAGATATTTCTCCTGCTGCTCTCTGGTCAGTGCATCACGCACATAAGCGTCCTTCGGCACAACATCCGACAGCTTGAACTTGAATGGATTCTTGCGGATGATGTCATCCTCCACCGCCATCTCAAACGCCGGTCTGACAACGCTTTGCAGGATTCCTATGGTGTTTTGCTTGAAACCGCTGTCATGCAGAAACACGAACCAGCCTTTCGCATCGGACAATTTTACCGTTTTGATGGCTTTTTGCCCGAAAGGGTCAGCATGAATCCGCTTGACCGCTGTGTTGTACGACCGAAGTGAATTGGGTTTCAACCCACGTTTCAGGTTCATATAGCGGTCAACCAGATCAGCCACCGTCATCTCTCCGGCGGCGTAGTCGATGCCGTCTGCCAAATCGCGCCACAGTTCTTCCTCTTTTTTCCGCAGCTCTGTCAGGGATTTAGCGTAAATACAACGCCGTTTCTTGTGGATATCGGTATAACGATAGTCGTAGGTGCCGTTTGCTCTCTGGCTTTCGCCATCTTTCAAAACACGGCCCTTGCTATCCTTGCGCTTTTCAGGCATTTAGAAGCTCCTTTCTGTGAAAAGCGCATCTATAAGGTTAGTGTCAGTATAACACATCAACCATGCGATTTCCACCCGCAGCGAATGAGAAAAGGACGGTTTCACATTTGCAGCCTTTGGCAACCTCTTAAATAGAATATGCTTGCTCGACAAAGCAATCGAACAGGCGACGTTTGATCAGACGCTTGTTTCCCACCCAGAGGACGAATTTGCATTTATCCTCATTCGTGATTTCACGCAGCTTGTTGATGCCAATGCCGGAGTAAGCCGCAGCTTCTTCCAGCGTCAGATTGCTCTTTTCCCAAATCGGAACTTGTCGGGACTTGGTCCCTCCATCTTGCTGATGCAAGACCGTTCCGT
>OHYU01001248.1_pt1 | contig 10170 bp, 7 predicted proteins | sample 1580331 | NCBI WGS metagenome assembly OHYU01 (sample SAMEA3882519, study PRJEB24775) | human gut metagenome | biome: human-associated habitat; feature: intestine environment; material: feces | place: Netherlands | collected 2009/2010
ACATTTTCCGGGAGATGCATCGCTGGTGGGGAAGCTTGTGAATGTTTCACTGGATGAATGTCATGGATTTTATTATATGGGACATATGGTTCAGTCATGAATATGACAGGCGAATAAATAGTAAAAGGGAATCGAAATGGAAGAACAAGAGAAGAAAAAGAGAATAGAACTGGAACAGGACATGTCCTGGAAAATGTATCAGATACTGACGATAACGGCGTGCACTGCAATTTCTGCATTCACGGTATGAAACTGCCGACCATACTCTGCGGGATATGCCTGCTGATGATCGTGACCATCGGCATTGTCGGATGGACTACGAAAAAGGTGCAAATACCGGCTGTCCTGATCATATTAATACTTGTATGGTTTGAATTTCCTTATTTGTATTATTGCTACGGGGATGCCTCAATCGTATATCTGGTCCTGGGGGTCGTTGGACTGGCGATATTTTTCCCGAGAAATGTGGTGATCGTTTCTTTTGCGGTCACGTTGCTGGAATATCTGGTGATCATGATGAACAGCTTTGAACGGCCTTCCGTATGGAGAAGTATGGATGAAGCGGGTAAGATCGGAACTACGCTCGGATCCTTTGTTATTGTGGGAGTGTCTGTATTTGCCATGATATTTGAATTGCTCAGAAGTTACGAGGAACAACGAAAGCAATTGCTGAGTCTGAGTGAGGATCTGAACTTTGCAGCGAACCATGATCCTCTGACTAGGCTGTATAATCGGCGCTATCTTGTAAATCAGGTGAATGAATGGATATGCAAGCCGGAGAAGAGCTTCTGGATCGTATTGATGGATGTAGATGATTTCAAGGCAGTCAATGATACCTATGGGCATGGATACGGTGATGATGTACTGCGGGAAGCCGGCAGACTGATGCTGGAAGAAATGATGGGAAAAGGAATCGCAGCCCGGTTCGGCGGCGAGGAGTTTATGCTGGTGTTTGAACAGGATGATCGGGAACAGGTGTTACATTCATTCCGGAATATCCAGGAAGGCTTAAGGAGATATTCCCAGAACACCAGACAGACGGATATTACCATCAGCGGTGGAATGGAACGTTATGAGGCTGATAAACAGCTGGATCTATTGTTTACTTCTGTGGACCGGAAATTATATATTGCCAAAAATAACGGTAAAAACCGTATTGTAGAATAGGTTTAAAATAATAAAAAGTCTTGCAAAGCTTAAAAAATAGAGCTATGATAAGACCCGTGTGATTTTATAAAAATTTTATAATTTCACACGGGTCTTTTTACTGAGGAGATTATATTGAGGAGAATGTTATGGAAAAATTGAAACCGAAGCTTTTCTCAGTGATGAAAAGCTACACGAAAGAACAGTTTGTAAAAGATGTGATCGCAGGTATCATTGTGGCGATCATTGCTCTGCCCTTATCCATTGCACTGGCACTGGCTTCCGGAGTAACACCGGAAAAGGGTATCTATACAGCAATCACCGCAGGCTTTGTGATCTCTTTTCTGGGTGGCAGCCGCGTACAGATCGCAGGTCCTACTGCGGAATTTGCCACTATCGTAGCCGGTATTGTGGCGAAGAACGGTATGGACGGACTGATCATCGCGACATTGTTAGCGGGTGTGATCCTGATCCTGATGGGATTTTTACGACTTGGTAATCTGATCAAGTTTATCCCCTATACGATCACCACCGGTTTTACTTCCGGTATTGCTGTGACGATCTTTATCGGACAGATCAAGGACTTCCTGGGACTGACCATTGTCAGCGAAGAGCCGCTGATCGAGACCATGGATAAACTGAAAGCAGTATTTCAGTTCATCTCCACCACAAATGTGCAGGCACTGCTTGTAGGTGTGATCAGTCTCCTGATCCTGATCCTGTGGCAGTATCTGCCGGGCTTTTGCAAGAAGATTCCCCCTTCTCTGATCGCAGTACTGGTGGGAAGTGCCATGGTTGCACTACTTAACATGAATGTAAATACGATCGGAGATCTGTATGAGATTTCCAATAAGCTTCCGTCAATTTCTCTGCCCGCCTTCAGCCTGAAGACGGTACAGAACGTCCTGCCGGATGCTTTTACCATCGCGATCCTGGCTGCCATTGAGTCATTGCTTTCCTGCGTGGTAGCGGACAGTATGGTGAACAGCAGACATCGTTCCAATATGGAACTGATCGCCCAGGGCGCCGGCAACATTACTTCCGCATTGTTCGGTGGGATCCCCGCCACCGGAGCCATTGCGAGAACTGCTGCCAATGTGAAAAACGGCGGACGTACCCCCATTGCCGGTATGGTGCATTCCGTGACACTTTTGTTGATCCTGGTAGTACTGATGCCTTATGCGGCACTGATCCCCATGCCCACCATTGCAGCCATTCTGTTCATGGTGGCTTACAATATGTGCGACTGGCGTAAATTCATAGGTCTGTGCAAGACCGCACCTAAGAGTGACATTATCGTTCTGGTGACCACATTTGTACTGACTGTCGTATTTGATCTGGTAGTAGCGATAGAGGTAGGTATTTTACTGGCAGCCATTCTGTTCATGAAGCGTATGAGCGATGTGACGGAAGTGGAAGGCTGGAAATATGTGGATGATGAGGATGATGCGGACAGCCTGTCCTTAAGAGTCGTACCTCACAATACCATGGTCTATGAAGTGAGTGGCCCCTTATTCTTCGGCGCAGCGGACAAAATCCTGAAGATCACATTAGATGAGAAAATGAACTGCCTGGTACTGCGTATGCGCAGCGTAAGCGCTATCGACGCCACAGCCATGCACAATCTGGAGCAGTTATATGCAGACTGTAAAAAGAAAAACATCCAGATCATTCTGTCTCATGTAGGGGAACAGCCCATGCATGTCATGGAGAAGAGCGGCTTCTTAGATAAGGTGGGCAGAGAAAATGTCTGTGCCCATATTGATGATGCACTGGAACGCGCATCAAAGCTGCAGTAAGTGTGAAAAACTATCATTTTTCATAGTGGTTCTTTAATTTACAACCTCAATATTTTGTGCTAAGATAGATGCGGATACGCAAGCTTTTGCGTGTCCGCTTTGTCGTGGATCCTTTTACAGAACAGGAGAAGATCATGGCTGAATTGACACCAATGATGCAAAAATATATGGAGACCAAGGAGCAGTATAAGGACTGCATCCTTTTTTATCGTCTGGGAGATTTCTATGAAATGTTTTTCGACGATGCGCTGGTGGCTTCCAAGGAACTGGAGATCACACTGACGGGAAAAAGCTGTGGACTGGAGGAACGTGCGCCCATGTGCGGCATTCCTTACCATGCCGTGGAAGGCTATCTGTCCAAACTGGTAAGCCGCGGTTATAAAGTGGCTATCTGCGAACAGGTGGAGGATCCGAAGCTTGCCAAGGGATTGGTGAAGAGGGAAGTGATCCGTGTGGTGACACCCGGTACCAACTTAAACGTACAATCTCTGGAAGCCGGCAAAAATAATTATCTGCTGAGCATTGCCTATACTCCGGATGGCATCGGTATCTCTGCGGCAGATGTAACTACCGGTGATTATTATGTGACCGAAGTCGAAGATCTGAAAAAATTAAATGATGAACTGATGAAGTACGAACCTTCGGAGATTATCTGTAACGAGGCATTTTTAGTCAGTGGCTTTGATGTGAATGATTTAAAGTCCCGCTTACATATCTCCGTCAATGCGTTGGAATCCCATATGTTCGATGATGACGGCTGCAGACGGATCCTGATGAAACATTTTAAGGTAAATACGCTGATCGGACTTGGTGTCGAAGAATTCCCTACGGGACTTTTAGCGGCGGGAGCACTGTTACAGTATCTGTATGATACCCAGAAGACAGATCTGGAGCATTTTACCCATATTTATCCCTATCTTACCAGCAAATATATGTTACTTGACAGCTCCACCAGAAGAAATCTAGAACTGACGGAGACTCTCAGAGAGAAGCAGAAGAGAGGCTCTCTTCTGTGGGTGTTAGATAAGACGAAGACCGCCATGGGCGCCAGACTTCTGCGCAATTACATCGAACAGCCGTTGATCGAAAAGGATGAGATGGAGAAGCGTCTGGATGCCATTCAGGAGCTGAATCAGGATTCCATCTCCAGGGATGAGATCCGGGAATACTTAAATCCCATCTACGATCTGGAACGACTGCTCAGTAAGGTGACTTATAAGACGGCAAATCCCAGAGATCTGATCGCATTTCGGAATTCCCTGCAGATGCTGCCGCCGATTAAGACAGTGCTGTCTGCCTTTGAAAAAGAAGAACTGACGGAAATCCGGGAGCAGATTGACGGCCTGGAGGATATTTATCAGCTGATTGATGAAGCGATCATTGACGAACCGCCCCTGTCCATCCGGGAAGGCGGGATGATCAAGGATCAGTTTGATGAAACCATAGACAGACTGCGCAGCGCCAAGCATGACGGAAAACAATGGCTTGCCCAGTTGGAGGAAGAGGACAGAGAGCGTACCGGAATCAAGAATCTGAAGATCAAATATAACAAAGTATTCGGCTATTATTTTGAAGTGACCAATTCCTATAAGAATCTGGTGCCGGAGGACTATATCCGCAAGCAGACCCTGGCAAATGCGGAACGATATACCACACCGCGGTTAAAGGAACTGGAAGACACTATTTTAAATGCGGAGGACAAGTTACAGACACTGGAATACGATGTCTTCTGCAGAATCCGGGATACCATTGCACAGGAACTGGTCCGCATCCAGAACACCGCAAAAGCGATCGCAAAGCTGGATGTGTATGCGTCTTTGTCGTTGGTTTCGGAACGAAATCATTATGTACGTCCGAAGTTAAATGAAAAGGGTGTTATTGACATCAAGGACGGAAGACACCCTGTGGTGGAACAGATGATCACCAATGATATGTTTATTGCCAATGACACTTATCTGGATAATGGAAGCCACTGTATCAGTGTCATTACCGGTCCCAATATGGCGGGTAAGTCCACTTACATGCGTCAGACGGCACTGATCGTACTGATGGCGCAGATCGGGTGCTTCGTGCCGGCCAGAACCGCTAATATCGGTATTGTAGACCGGATCTTTACCCGCGTGGGAGCTTCGGATGATCTGGCCAGCGGTCAGTCCACTTTTATGGTGGAGATGAATGAAGTGGCGAATATCTTACGAAATGCCACATCCAAGAGCCTTCTGATCTTAGACGAGATCGGAAGAGGTACTTCCACTTTTGACGGATTGAGCATTGCCTGGGCAGTGATCGAACATATCAGCAACCGCAAACTTTTAGGAGCCAAGACACTATTCGCTACCCATTACCATGAGCTGACCGAGCTGGAAGGCAAAATGAACAATGTGAACAACTATTGCATTGCTGTGAAAGAATGTGGCGACGATATCGTGTTCTTGCGTAAGATCGTAAAAGGAGGTGCGGACAAGAGCTACGGCATCCAGGTAGCGAAGCTGGCAGGTGTGCCGGACATGGTCATCGACCGTGCCAAGGAGATCGTGGAACAACTGTCGGACAATGATATTACGGAAAAGGTGCAGAGCATTGCTATCGATAATAAAAACGATGGTAAGGCAAAAAAACAGCCCAAATACGATGAGGTGGATCTGGCACAGATGTCTCTGTTCGACACTGTGACGGATGAGGATATTCTGAAGGAACTGATGGAGATCGAGGTGACGACGCTGACCCCATTAGATGCACTGAACACTCTGTACCGGTTACAGAATAAGCTGAAGAACCGCTGGAACGGTTAGATATAAGGGAAAGGCATAGGTAGATATATGGGAATACATGTACTGGACTCCCGGACGATCGACAGGATCGCTGCCGGTGAGGTGGTAGAACGACCTGCCAGCGTGGTGAAGGAGCTGGTGGAAAATGCCATAGATGCCGGTTCCACGGCGATTACGGTAGAGGCAAAAGAAGGCGGTATTGAGTTCATCCGTGTGACGGATAACGGTTGCGGCATTGAACGGGAACAGCTGCCCACAGCGTTTCTGCGGCATGCCACCAGCAAAATCGAAGATGCGGATGATCTGAACCATATTGCAAGCCTTGGCTTCCGCGGTGAGGCTCTGTCCAGTATCGCTGCGGTATCCCGTGTGGAGATCATCACCAAGAGAAAAGAGAACCTCACCGGAACCCGCATGGTGTTAGAGGGGGCAAAGGAACAGTCCATCGATGAGATAGGCGCGCCGGACGGTACCACATTCCTCATGAGGAATCTGTTCTTCAACACGCCGGTACGCCGGAAATTTTTAAAACAGCCTGCCACGGAGGGTAGTTATATTACGGATCTGATGGAACATCTGGCACTGTCCAGACCGGATATCTCTTTCAAATTCGTACTGGGGAATCAGACCAGATTCCATACCTCCGGAAATGGTGACCTGCGGGAAGTCATCTACCGGATCTACGGCAGAGAGATCGCCGCGGAGCTGGTACCGATCCAGATGGAAGAAAACGGTATTAAGATTGAGGGGTATCTGGGCAAACCGGTACTAGTGCGTTCCAACCGCAATTTTGAGATCTATTTTATCAACGGTCGTTTTATCCGCAGCGGTGTGATCGCCAAGGCTATCGAGGAAGGCTACAAGCAGTATCTGATGCAGCATAAATTCCCGTTATGCGTGCTGCATATTACGATGGATACGGAGACCGTGGATGTGAACGTACATCCCTCCAAAATGGATGTGCGGTTCTCCGACGGCATGGCATTTGCCAGAATGCTGAGCGAGAAAATAGCAACAACCCTGCGGAACCGGGAAATGATCCCGGATGCTTCCTTAGAGGATGAAAAATCCATTCAGAAAAAGGAGCAGGAAGACAGAAAAGCTTCCTGGAAGGAGCACACGCCGGAGGTGTTCGAGAAAAAAAGAGAAGAAAGCTACCGTGTCATGGAGGCTGCCAAATATGAGGCGGTACCGAAAGACCGGAGGGAATTTATACAGAAGCCGATATGGCAGGAGACACATGCAGGTATACAGACGAGTCTCCGCAAACCGGAACCGGTAAGTGAGCAGACAGAGGTACAATCTATTGCACCTGTGGCAACACCGGAATCGAAAGAGGACGATTTTTTCGTAGAGGCTGCACCGCTGGAGCCAAGGGATGAGACTTCATCAGAGCCTGTTATCTGCCCGGAGACCGCTGAGGTGATGGTGAAGGCTGTTCAGCAGATGAATCTGTTTGAAGAGAAACTGTTATCTGTGCAGAACCGCAGCCGCTACCGTATCATCGGACAGGTCTTCGATACCTACTGGCTGATCCAGTTCGAGGATAAGCTGTTCATCATTGACCAGCATGCCGCCCATGAGAAGGTGAAATACGAGCGCCTGATGAAACAGTTCCACGAAAAGAGCGTGGTTTCCCAGCGCCTGATGCCTCCCATCATTGTCAGCCTGACGGGGCAGGAGGAAAGTATTCTTCATACTTATGAGGATGCTTTTACACAGCTCGGATTCGAGATCGAAGCCTTTGGCGGCAACGAATATGCCCTGCGCAGTGTCCCGGTAGATCTCTACGGGTGCAGCGAGAGAGAACTGTTTTTAGCGGTGCTTGATGAACTGTCCCAGGAGACCGGCAACCGCGGAAGCTTTCAGGTCATCGAGGAGAAGATCGCATCCATGTCCTGCAAGGCAGCTGTTAAAGGTAACAACCGATTAAGCCTTCAGGAGGCGGAACAGCTGATCGATGAACTTCTGACACTGGATAACCCCTACAACTGTCCCCACGGCAGACCTACCATCATTACCATGACGGAGACTGACCTGGAGAAGAAATTTAAGAGGATCGTATAATGCGCTTACTGATCAAACAACGAGTATTTTCCTGGACAGATTCTTATGATGTCTATGATGAGAACGAAAATGCAAAATACTTTGTAAAGGCGGAATTTTTCTCCCTGGGACACCAGTTACACATATATGACAGAAATGATCGTGAACTTGGTGTGATCAGGCAGCGGCTGTTTACCCTGCTTCCGGCATTTGAAATCGAAATCGGCGGGCAGGTGAAAGGCGAGATCCGCAAACAGTTTTCTTTTTTCAAACCCAGATACGAGATTGATTATAACGGCTGGCGCGTGGAAGGAGATTTTCTGGGATGGGATTATGATGTATACAACGGATGCAGCAGTATCATTCATATCTCCAAGGAACTGTTCCATTGGGGAGATACGTACACGATTAACTTTGCTGATCCTAAGGACGAACTGGAAGGGCTGATGTTAGTCATTGCTATCGATGCTGCAAACTGCACCCAGAATAATGGATAATGTGTAAGGAAGAAAAATTATGTCGGTAACACAATCTATAAAAAGACCGTTAGTCGTACTGACCGGTCCCACCGCAGTTGGTAAGACGAAACTGTCCATTGCCCTGGCGAAAGCTATAGGTGGGGAGATCCTGTCAGCCGATTCCATGCAGGTATATAAACATATGGATATCGGATCCGCCAAGATCCGCCCTGAGGAAATGCAGGGAGTGCCCCATCATCTGATCGACATTCTGGAGCCGTGGGAAGAATTTAATGTGGTGGTATTTCAGAAACGGTGTCTGGAATGCATGGAACAGATCTATGACAGAGGGCATATCCCAATCCTGGTGGGAGGCACCGGGTTCTATATTCAGGCGGTGCTTCGGGGTATTGATTTTACGGAGAACGAAGAGAATACCGAATACCGGGAAAAAATGGAACAGCTTGCGAAAGAAAAGGGACCGGAAGTACTACATGACATGCTCAGAAAAATTGATCCGGTTTCAGCAGAGAACATTCATACAAACAATATCAAGAGAACCATCCGTGCACTGGAATATTATGAACTGACCGGAGAACCCATCTCTGCGCATAATGAAAGGGAAAAAGAGCGCACGAGCCCATACAATTTCAGCTATTTTGTCCTGACGGATGACAGAGAAAATCTGTATGCGCGGATCGAAACCCGTATCGATGAAATGCTGTCGGAAGGACTGGTGGAGGAAGTCAGAAGCCTGAAAAAAATGGGCTGTCACAGAGGAATGGTATCCATGCAGGGACTGGGTTACAAAGAGATCCTGGAGTACCTGGACGGAGAATGCAGCCTGGAGGAAGCGGTGTATACTCTGAAGCGGGACACCAGGCATTTTGCCAAGAGACAGATAACCTGGTTTCGCAGGGAGAACGCAGTTACCTGGCTGGATAAACAGCAATTTGACTATGACGAAGAGAAAATTTTAGAATATATGATAAAGGAATTAGGAGAAAAAGGGATCTATGAAAAACAGCAATAACAGTAATGAAGAAATGTATCTTTCCATGGGGATCAGCAAGACGGTATATGACTATGGATGTGTCATAGAGAAAAGTCTGCGGGAGCGTTTTGACGAGGTGGACCGGAATGCGGAGTATAATCAGTTAAAGGTGGTAAAAGCCATGCAACAGCATCAGGTAAGTGAAGCCTGCCTGCTGGGTACTACCGGCTACGGATATAACGACCTGGGAAGGGATACCTTAGAGGCGGTTTATGCGGCAACGTTCCACACAGAGGATGCTCTGGTGCGTCCCCAGATCACCTGTGGTACCCATGCACTGGCACTGGCTCTGATGAGCAATTTAAGACCCGGAGACGAACTGCTGTCCCCCGTAGGCAAGCCTTATGATACTTTGGAAGAAGTCATCGGCATCCGCCCGTCTAAAGGGTCTCTGGCAGAATACGGTGTAACCTATCGCCAGGTAGACCTGCTGCCGGACGGAAACTTTGACTATGATAAGATCCGTGAAAACATTAATGAGAAGACCCATCTGGTAACCATTCAGAGATCCAAGGGATATCAGACCAGACCGACCCTGTCCGTACAGCGGATCGGCGAGCTGATCGCCTTTATCAAAGGCATCAAGCCGGATGTGATCTGTATGGTGGATAACTGTTACGGAGAATTCGTGGAGACGATGGAACCCTCCGATGTGGGTGCGGACATGATCGTGGGATCCCTCATCAAAAATCCCGGCGGCGGACTGGCACCTATTGGCGGTTATATTGCCGGTAAAAAAGAGTGTGTGGAAAATGCTGCATACCGTCTGACATCCCCGGGACTCGGTAAGGAAGTAGGAGCATCTCTTGGCATTCTGAAGGATTTTTATCAGGGATTTTTCCTGGCGCCTACTGTGACGGCGGGTGCATTAAAGGGAGCGATCTTTGCAGCTAATG
>OHYU01001249.1_pt1 | contig 10168 bp, 10 predicted proteins | sample 1580331 | NCBI WGS metagenome assembly OHYU01 (sample SAMEA3882519, study PRJEB24775) | human gut metagenome | biome: human-associated habitat; feature: intestine environment; material: feces | place: Netherlands | collected 2009/2010
GCGCGATTAGCTCAGCTGGCAGAGCACCTGACTCTTAATCAGGGTGTCCAGGGTTCGAACCCCTGGTGGCGCATTACGAAGTACCGATTTTATAGCAGATGGCTATGGGGTTGGTGCTTTTTTTTGTTCAATCTTTACTGTGTGATCTCCAATATAAAATTACCCATAAGAAACAGAGCCGCCATAATTTTGAAAACAAGATCAAAATTACGGCGGCTCTGTTTTTTTGTCAATAAATTGTATACAACATGCAATTAGCGGGAGGCAATGAGTTTACAGATCGGATTTCCTTTTGAGGAGAATTTTTCTTCGTACTCTGTCATAATATTTCCTTCATTTAAAACAGAATCATGATGGAGATCTCGGGTGGAGGCATCTAAATGCCATCCGGCTTCCGGGATTTCTTCTAAGGAAAAGGTAAAGAGATCCTGATTATCGGTCTTAAACTCCAGTCTGCCATCCGGTTTTAAAATGGCATCGTAACGCGCAAAAAACTGACGGGAGGTAAGACGGCGTTTTGCATGACGGTCTTTCGGCCAGGGATCTGAAAAGTTCAGATAAATGCGGGAAACTTCATCTTTGGCAAAAACCTCTGTGACATCAGCGGCGTCCATGCAGATGAATCTTAAGTTTGGCATAGGAGTTTCTTTCATTTTCTGAAGCGCACGTAAAAGTACGCTCGAATAGCGTTCGATACCGAGGTAATTGATGTCCGGGTGCGCCGCAGCCATATCCATGATAAAACGGCCTTTTCCCATTCCAATTTCAATATGGAGAGGCTGGGTGGAAGAAAAAACTGACTGCCAGTTCCCTTTTTTTGACTCTGGTTCCTTGATGCAGTATTCACTGTTTAAAATTGCTTCATCAGCACCTGGGATATTTCTTAATCGCATATAAGTTATAATCCTGCCTTTCGTTGTAAAGTGTACAGAAAATCGTTGTCCGAAAAAATTATTTTCATACAGAAAAGTGTGCAAAAAGCACACAGAGGTATTTTACAATAAAACAATGAAAAAAAGTAGCATTATTTTAAGAAAACCTTAAAAGAAAATTTGCGCATAAAGGTTGCATGTATTTTTTTCAAAGTTTATACTGATACTAGCAAAGATGTACTTATAAATCAGGAGATTACTTATTAAAAAATGAGATATAAAATAGATAGAAATCATAAAATAACCCGCTTCTTATGTTTACTGCTTGGAATGATACTGCTGACCGGAAGTATGTGTATCCCGGTCTATGCGGCAGAATACTGGCCGGAAGGTCCTGAGGTCGTATCCCCGAATGTGATCGTGATGGAGGCTTCTACAGGGACAGTCCTTTATGATCGTGATAGTTTAGAGGCGCATTATCCGGCAAGTATCACAAAGATCATGACAACGCTGATCGCACTGGAAAATTCAGACTTGAATGATATTGTGACTTTTTCAGATGCCGCGATCGATAATACGGAAGGATCCGGTATTGCAAGGGACTATGGCGAACAGATGACGATGGAACAGTGTCTCTATGCGGTTATGCTTGCGTCGGCAAATGAGTGTGCATATGCGGTTGCAGAGCATGTAGGGGGCACCATTGAAAATTTTGTTGCGATGATGAATGAAAAAGCCAAAGAACTTGGCTGTCAGAATACACATTTTGCCAATCCACATGGTCTGCATGATGAAAACCATTATACCTGCTGCTATGATATGGCATTGATCGCAATGGCAGCATATCAGAATGAGACATTTCGGATTATTGTGGGAACCGCACGTTATACGATCCCGCCGACGAACAAACACGCAGAGCAGACAGATCTGCAGAATCATAACGAGATGCTTTATCCATTCCAGACCAACAAGTATGTGTATGATGGCTGTACCGGTGGAAAGACGGGGTATACCAATGCGGCAAACAGTACGCTGGTAACTTATGCAGAACGTGATGGAATGACACTGATCTGCGTAGTCATGAATACGCAGTCACCAAATCAATGGCTTGACAGCAGAAATCTGTTTGATTACTGTTTTGACAATTTCCAGCTTTTTAATATTGCGGAAAACGAGACAAATTATACGTCGGCGGAACAAAAAAATGCAGGCACACTCAATACAAATGAACCGTTTGTGGATATTGACAAAGATGCAGGTATCGTACTTCCAAAGACAGCGGAGTTTTCCGATGCGACGTCAAAAATTGTCTATGACGATGTGACGAATGATACGGTTGGAACAATTGAGTATACTTATGCGGGGCACGAGGTTGGAAAGGCAGATATTGTAAAAACAAACGTGCAGGTACCGGAATATAAATTCAGCAATCAGACAGACGTAAGCGAAGAGGCACAGACGGAAGAAACAGAGCATGTTTCAAAAATACAGATCAGGATGAGTACGATTATAACCGTGGTGGTTGTAGTTCTTGTCTTACTTGTTCTTGGGATTATTATAAAGAAAGTTGCAGATAACTTTTATATCATAAAACATAATTTTGAAGTGCGAAAAGAACATAAAAGATTATTTAAGCGTGAAAAGAAACGCAATAAAAGACGTAGAAGACGCAGATAATAAAAATTTAAAAGAAAATCGTCTGGAACATAAAAGTTGCAGGCGATTTTTTTAATTCCTGACAATAGAATGTTCGTGGAGAGTGCATTCTATTGTACATGATAATAGAATATCCGTGGAGAGTGTGTTCTATTGTACATAGGAAAATTACATATGATTGACAGAGAATATAGTTTTGATTATATTTAATTTAGTACCACAAGTGAAAGTTTTGAGCGGAAAATATAGACACAACACTAGTAACTATTGGTAATTGGGGTTCGCATTATGCGCAGGGAACGCAGAAATGGGGTTATTATGTCAGAATCATATGCAGTCAATGAAAAAAGAGAACTGATCTTGCAGAAAGTCAAGGAGTTTATTGTGGCACACGGTGGGATCGTAAAGAAAAATCAGTTGGAAGAATTGCACATTGATTACCGGAGAATTCTCGATTTTGTGGAAAAAGGGGACCTGATCCGGATCAAAAGTGGATATTATACCATTCGCATCGGGGATTATTCGGAGGATGAACTGATTGTAAAATTATTTCCGGATGCGGTGCTTACGATGGAGTGTGCATTGTATGCGTATGGCTATATCAAAAGAAAACCATACGGATATCAGATCGCAGTGGATAAAAATACGTCGAAATCCAGATTTAAGCTGGAGTTTCCGCAGGTCACACCGTTTTATGCGGAGCCGGAGACGTTACAGTCTGGTGTGGACAGGATCGACTTTGGAAATGCAAAGATGCAGATTTTTGATAAAGACAGGCTGATCTGTGAGTGTCTGAAATATGAAGATAAGATGGAACGGGCAGTTTTTCAGGAAGGTGTTCTTTCGTATATAAAAGATGAAAAAAAGAATATAGCAAATCTGATGAAATACGCCAGAGAACGTCGTGTGGTGAAAAAAGTACAATCGATGATAGGGGTATGGCTTTAAATGGAGGATAAAAAATATAAAATAGCGGATTTACAGGAAAAAAGTGAAGAATGGAAGATACCATTTTCAAATCTGCTTGCCGGATTTGTTTTGGAAGAATTTATGCTCAGATTTTCCGCTTCTGAATTTAAAAATCGGTTTTTATTACGGAATGGAACCGTGTTGGGATTAGAACAGTACCGCAAGAAAAATATACTGAAGCTGGACTTTTTCTGTGAGCCGGATGAGCGTATTCCGGAAAAGCTGTTGCAGCTGTACCTGCAAAAGAAAGAACAAAGTCCCGTAAGATGGAAAGGAACGATATCCTCGCAGCAGGCGGGGACATGTCTGGAACTGCAGGGGCAGTTTGAGGAGATGAAGGTTCCGGTGACTGTCGGTATTCATTTTATGCATCTGGGAAAAATCTGGGGACTGGTCGAAAGACAGATTCCATTTTTGATGGATGAGACAGTGCAGATCGAATGGAAGGAATTTCCGGCGGAACTGGTGCTGGCAAAACAGATTTTTGTGATTCTGCGGGATATGGAACTGATCCCGGATATGGAAATATACAGGGAAGTATTTTTTATATTGCGAAACGAAACCTTAAATGGAAGACATGTATGTGAGCTGCTCGAAGATATGTGCAAAACCGAAGAAATGATCCCTGATATGGAGCGCGCGGAGCAGATTTTTTCCTACCGGGATTATCCTTATATGAAAAAGCGCTGGGAAAAGTTTTGCAGGCACAGTGCAATCGCCGGGACGGAAACTTTAAAATGGGAGGAGGAGATGGAGTGTTTTCATCATTTCCTCGGAGATATGTGGGAGGCTGTCTGCAGGGACGAAGTATTTTTTGGAGACTGGATGCCGGAACTGGCGCGTTTCCTTGGGTAAAGCGGTCGCAGACAGATTTCGGTGTTATAACTGAAGATAAATTTTCAGTGCCTGATAATAATCCTGTCTGGTATCTAAGTTGAAAAACTGTCGGTCTACCGGAATGTCTGTGCAGGCGGCAAGTGCTTTTTCCGTCACGCAGACTGTTTTGCATTTTTCGCGAAGCGCATCAAAGGTAAACTGACGGAGAATGAGGCTTTTCCCGATCGTTGGAATACAGTTTTTTGAATAGGCGGCGGTAGCAGGATCTAAGTAGCCTGCTTTTCCGCGAACCATGCAGATATCTGCATCGCCGATCGCATCTAAAAGTGCAATTCCGGTTTCCGGTTCCATAAAAGGGGTATCCACGGACATAAAGAAAGCGGCATCCTCATTGATCATGGACAGACCGGAAAAAACGCCGGACATCGGTCCGGCATTGCCGTAGACATCCGCAATCTCCGTGACCGGGAGATTCAGATACGCATAATCTCCAATATATTTTACGGAGAGATATATGGTTGAAAAATATGGTTTAAATTTGTGTACAAGATATTCTAAGAGGCAGCAGTCACCAAAAGGTAAAAGTGCTTTATCCGTTCCCATGCGGACACTGTTTCCACCGCAAAGGATCACAAGTGCGTAATTCATAATAGATCTATTACTCCATTCTTTTCCAAAGATGTTCTTATTTTAAAGTAGTCAGGCTGGTATGTAAAGTGTTAAAATAAATGTGTAAGCAGAAAGGCGGTAGCAGATGAGGTATTTAGATCAGGCATTAGAGGCATATGGGAAGAGTGATGTCTATCCGTTTCATATGCCGGGACATAAAAGAAATCCGCTGCCTTTTCCGGAAGTATACGGGATAGATATTACGGAGATCGATGGGTTTGACAACCTGCACCACGCAGAGGGAATTTTAAAAGAGGCACAGCAGCGTGCGGCTGATCTCTACGGTTCTGCACATTGTTATTATCTTGTCAATGGCAGCACCTGCGGGATTCTTGCATCAATCTGTGCAGCAGTGAAAAAACGGGGCAGGATTCTGGCAGCCAGAAATAGCCATAAAGCGGTATATCATGCCCTGTTTTTATCGGAACTGACTGCAGAATATCTTTATCCGGCGGTGACAGAATGTGGGATTCAGGGACAGATCACACCACGGCAGGTGGAGGATGCACTAAAAAAAGATCCGGAGACCTCGGCAGTCGTGATCACATCGCCGACGTATGAGGGGGTTATCTCTGATATTGAAGGAATCGCCAAAGTCGCGCATGTGCACGGGATTCCGCTGATCGTGGATTCAGCACATGGAGCACATCTTGGATTTGGAGGGGAATTTCCGCAAAATGCGGTAAGGCTCGGAGCAGACGCCGTGATCGAGAGCCTGCATAAGACACTTCCATCTTTTACACAGACGGCACTGCTTCATTTAAATTCAGATCTGATTTCAAAATCACGCATAGAAAAATATCTTGGAATTTATGAAACAAGTTCTCCTTCGTATATTCTTATGGCGGGAATGGAAGTATGTATCCGTACCGTAAAGGAACATGGAGCGGAATTATTTGACAATTACAGACACGAATTAAATAAATTTTATAAAAACTGTGAAGATTTGAAAAGACTGCATGTGATGACAGGGAAGGATTTATCCAAAGAAGAGGCATTTGCCTGGGATGATTCTAAAATTGTTATATTTGTCCGTGACAGCAGCAAAAGCGGTGAGTGGCTGTATCAGGAATTACTTTTAAAATATCATCTTCAGCTTGAAATGGCATCCGGAGATTATGCGCTTGCGATGACAAGTATTATGGATCAGGAAGAAGGATATCAGAGATTGTCGGCTGCACTGCATGAGATTGACAGGGAACTGTGTGGCGCAGGTACTGCAAAAAAGCAGCAGGCCATGAATGAAAAAAAGGTAAGATACGGAAATGAGACGGATGGTTCGATGGAAAACATGTATGAACAACAGGTTCACAGAGGTTCTTTCATAAAAGAAGTTTACCGTCCTAATCCACAGCAGATGCAGATCTATGAAGCGGAGGAAAAAGAAACCGCAGAGGTATCTTTTGACGAAGCAGCAGGCAGGATTTCAGCAGATTTTATCTTTCTGTATCCGCCGGGAATCCCTTTGATCGTTCCAGGGGAGGCCATCACCGCAGAATTTATTGAAAGACTTCGCACCTGTATCAGTTTGAAATTGAATTTACAGGGGAGCACGGATCTTTTTGCGGAGCGGATAAAGATTGTATATTTTTAAAGACTATATTATACTGATAAGGCAGGACAAATGGGAAAAATATATTACATGATGGGAAAAAGCTCATCCGGTAAAGATACTTTGTACGGGATGCTGATGAAAGATGAGAAACTCAGGTTAAAGACTGTGGTTCCGTACACGACAAGACCGATGCGTGCCGGGGAAGAAAACGGTGTATCATATTATTTCTGTGATGAAGATACAGTGGAAAAGCTTGAAGCAGAGGGGAAAATTATCGAATTGCGTGCGTATCATACGATCCACGGCATCTGGAAGTACTTTACGGTGGCAGACCATCAGGTTGATTTAGACTATCAGAGTTATCTTCTGATCGGAACGTTAGAGTCCTATCTTAAGATACGGGAATACTTCGGAACGGAGAGCGTTGTTCCGATATATATAGAAGTAGAGGATGGTATGCGCTTACAGCGTGCGCTTGAGAGAGAGCGGAGGCAGGAAAATCCGAAATATGAGGAATTATGCCGGCGGTTTCTTGCGGATGAAAAAGATTTTTCCGAGGAAAAATTAAAAGAAGCAGGAATCACAAAAAGATTTTGCAATGAGTCGTTAGAAGAGACGGAGAATGCGATCGCTGCGTATATCGAAGAGCAGGAATAGTTACTTTTTTACAGGAAGAAGGTGTCAGCCTTGGATATTAACAAATTAAATCATGTAACAGAGGTTACACAGGTACCGGATACCAATCAGAATGTACAGGGAGATGGTTCCTTTAAGTTTACGCTTGCGAGTGCGATCACGGATGCGGATCTGCAGGCAAAAGTGGACATGCTTCTTTCTGACATTACAGCGCAGGGCAACCGTATTGCGCAGCATATGGATATCCGTGATATGAAAAAATACCGCGGTCTGATCCGCGAATTTATGAATGAAGTGGTATTCCGGTCCCACAAGTTTTCCAGGGAGAATTTTCTTGACCGGAGAGGACGCCACAGAGTGTACGGTCTGATCAAGCTGATCGATTCGAATCTGGATGAACTGGCGCAGGAGCTGGTAAAGGATGAGAAAGACCACATCGCGATTTTAAGTAAGATCGGAGAGATAAGGGGATTGATATTAGATATCCTCACCTGATCTTTTTTGGATGTGGATTGGATAAACGGCGCACGCACATGGCGGGAAATCTGGTAGCAGAAAAGAAAACATGAAAAATATGTGCAGAAATGAGGATTTATATGCCAGCATTTAAGGACATCGTTGGACATGAGCAGATCATAGAACATCTGCAGAATGCGATTACCATGGATAAAGTTTCACATGCTTATATATTAAACGGACCGGACAAATCCGGAAAAATGATGATCGCAGAAGCATTTGCACAGACGCTGCAGTGTGAGGCAGTAAATAAAAAGTTAGAGGAACTTGCAGGTGAGACAGAATCTGAAAGAATAGAAAATAAATTTACAGCGGAGCCATGTATGGAGTGTCATTCCTGTAAACAGGCGGCGGGCAAAAACCAGCCGGATATCATCTATGTCAGCCATGAGAAGCCGAATACGATTTCGGTAGACGATATCCGTACACAGTTAAACAATGACATTGTCATTAAGCCATACAGCAGCAAACATAAGATTTATATTGTGGATGAAGCGGAAAAAATGAACCAGCAGGCGCAGAACGCACTGTTAAAGACAATCGAGGAGCCGCCTGCATATGCGGTGATCCTGCTTTTGACCATCAATGCGGAGAGTTTTCTTCCGACGATCTTATCCCGCTGTGTGACGCTGAATTTAAAGGCGGTGCCGGATGAGAAGATCAAAAAATTTCTGATGGCACATTACCAGATTCCGGATTACCAGGCAGATGTCTGCGTGGCATTTGCACAGGGAAATGTCGGAAAAGCGATCCAGCTTGCAGCATCGGATGATTTTAATGAATTAAAGGCATCTGCGCTTCAGCTCATCAAGCGTCTGCACGACATCGACCTCTATGAGATGACAGAGGCGGTAAAGCAGATCAGTGAATATAAGCTTCAGATCAACGATTACTTTGATCTTATGATGATCTGGTATCGTGATGTACTTTATTATAAAGCAACAAAGGATGTAAACGGCCTTATTTTCAAGGATGAGGTCTATGACATAAAAAGACAGGCAGAGCAGAGTTCTTACAATGGAATCGAAGAAATTTTACAGGCACTGTCAAAAGCACAGGTGCGTTTAAACGCAAATGTAAATTTTGATCTGGTGATCGAGCTGCTTCTGCTGACCATAAAGGAGAATTAACATGATAAAAATAGTAGGAGTCCGTTTCCGGAATGCCGGTAAAATTTATTATTTCGGACCGGGAAATCTGGATCTGACTGCAGGAATGCACGTAATTGTGGAAACTGCGCGTGGTGTGGAGCTGGGAACAGTCATGATACCGACAAGGGAAGTGAATGATGACAGCGTGATCCAGCCGTTAAAACCGGTCATCCGTATTGCAACGGAGGCAGATGAAAAGACAGCATTAAAGAACCGTGAAAAAGAAAAAGAGGCATTTAAGATCTGCCTGGAAAAGATAGCAAAACATAAGCTTGATATGAAGCTGGTGGAGGCGGAGTACACGTTTGACAATAATAAGCTGCTCTTTTATTTTACGGCGGACGGACGTATCGATTTCCGCGAGCTGGGGCAGCTCACGTTTGATGCTGCCGATATGGACACATTCCGCTGCCTGGCGCTGGCCGAGCGCGCCGGCAGAACGGGCGGCACCATGCCGTGCGTGCTGAATGCCGCCAACGAAGTTGCCGTCGATGCCTTCCTGCACGATGGCTGCAGCTTCACCGATATCGATCGCATTGTGGAATCCTGCATGGATGCCCACGATATGCAGGCGGTCGATTCGTTTGAGCAGCTTCGCGACATCGATGCGTGGGCGCGTGAAAAGGCTGCGCAGGTGCTCGCCGCAACCCGTTCCTAACCCATAAGGATTGCTTTTTCGTTTTATGGATACTGTTCTGAGCGTTCTCTCCTCAGTCTTTTGGGGCCTTTTGATGCTATCCGTCCTCGTGTTTCTGCATGAGGGCGGCCACTTTTTGGCGGCACGTGCCTGCGGCGTCCGTGTGACCGAGTTCTTTTTGGGCCTGCCTTGCCGCTTTGACATCCATTACACGTCGCGTCGCATTGGAACCAAGTTTGGCGTGACCCCGCTGCTGCTGGGTGGCTACGCTGCCATCTGCGGTATGGATCCGACCGACGTCTCCTGCGCCGATCGCGTGCTCGCGGCTATCTATCGTCATGGTCGCGTGACCGTGGCCGACCTTGCCGCCGAGCTCGAGCTATCCGAGGAGGATGTGCTCGAGGCATGCGCCTTGCTGTTGGGTTGGGGCTCTATCGCGCCTTGGTATGAGGAAGGGGAGAAGCTCTCGCCGAGCTACTATCCCACCAAGTATCAGACGCTGCCGCGAGACGCGGCAGGCTACACCACCTTTGACGGCCGCCGGTTCGATCGCGAACATTCAACTGCCGAGGGCGATGTGTGGGAGCTGCCGTGCGGCGAAGCCGAGTTCCTTGCGCAAGAGCGTTCGCATACCTATCTGGGCCAGGGTTTTCTCAAGCGTGCCTTTATG